>PPYF01638299.1_pt1 | contig 77422 bp, 67 predicted proteins | sample 1559871 | NCBI WGS metagenome assembly PPYF01 (sample SAMN08240021, study PRJNA423297) | Human gut metagenome, whole genome shotgun sequencing project.
CTCGCTTACAAAACAGGATTTTCATTTACAAAGAGGGATTCTTGGGTTACAAAGGGGATTCTCGGGTTACTATTTACCTTAAGAAAACATTGAAGAATGATAAAGGTAATGCATATTCTGTTCAAAATGGTGTATATGTCACTACATTTTATTTTAATGATAATGATAGTGTATACAAAATAGCATGCGGAATAAGTATATAAGCCATTTTGGCATAATAAATAATCTTAAAATTAAAATTTCATTAAATATAATTTGGAAATGCATTTATAACAGTGGTAATGGTTATATTATTTGCTGTTTTGCCACCGGTTCTTTTAGATATACCAGAGTATCTTAGTGGAAGTGGAAAAACTGTAACTGGTACAATTATAGAGTTTACAGATAAAACCAGTCCGGATGAGGGGGAATGGACGTTAGTTTCGGCAAAAATACAAGAAGAAAATACGAATAAGATATTTTCTATAAAGAAGACATATTTTCCATATGTTCAGGTTGGAGATCAAATAAAAGTAAGTTATTTGAGCCATTGTAAAATGAGAATGGTTCGAGAAGTAAATGGGGTGCCATCATTTTAGTTGGCGCTATGACAGGACATAGCAGTATGGTAACAAAAGTGATTTGGAATATATTGCTGGTAACATTCTATATTCTCATATTTTGTTTATTCATGGAGGATCACTATGTGTTAAAAGTGAATCGTAAACGTATTTTTTATTGTGACCGTAAACTAAAGTATGGTAGCTCTGTAAGTGAAGTAAAAGATGTAGAAAGAAGATTGATGTCATATTAGAAAATGAAATGAGACTTCCAATTTATGATATAGAAGAGGAAGGAAGAAAGATAACATGATTAAGAAAAAAAAGAAAATAATAATCGCAATAATCGTATTTGTAATAGTGTTTATTTGTATATGTATAATAATGAGATATTTGCATAGGGATGATGAATTTTTAAAGGGAGCAAATGGAAATGCTATGACATATATTAATGATGTACATCCAAATAAATATAAGTCTGTAGATGAGGCATTATTAGATGTAGATGAAAAAGTGAAATCAGAAAAACAGTTATGTCAGACAGAATATAATGGGGTAGTTCATGTTTATATGCAGGGAAAATTTCAAAACAAAGAAGAAAATGAAGGAAATACATCATATGTAAATTGTTTTGATTTCATGAAAGATAATGAGGGATATACTTATTGTGGAGGACGTGTTTTAAATATTGATTTTGTGGAGAGTCTTGCAGAAGACAGCTATACATGGGAAGAGACTTTTGTTTCGGATCTTTCACAAAGCATGCTTCACACATTTAAAGCCAGTGTAGAGAAGAAATATAAAGCAATTCCGGCATGGGGCGTCACAGATTATTCTGACATTAGTAACGTAACGGTTGATGACCAGAAAATTGATGAGGTACATGAAGTTGATGTGGACGGCAAGACTTATTATCTCTGGATAATAAATGATTTGAAGACACGAAACAAGGCATCCGAAGTCCGGATAGGGTCTGTTGACAAGACTACCCAAAACCGATAAAATTACACCTATCAAGGCACACTTATGGAAACATAAGGTCGCAAAGCCCTTTAAAAGGTATGATTATTGATGAAGCTATAGGCCTTTCAGCAGTAATAATAAATGAAACCGTAGGAGATAAGATTAACAAGGCTAACGCAGTAATAAATTATTTGAATGACTTAAATGCTCCATGCCTGCGTTTGAAAAGATATACAAAAAATATAATAAATAATAGTTGATTATAACGAATAAAAAACACACAAATGCCGAAAATTGTCTAAAATTGTACAGTTTTCGGCACTTTCAATGTATACTTTTAACAAAATTCGTGGAAAAGCGCTCCGTGTGACCGTTGTGTGACCAAAGAGGTGTATAATCTTATTCAAGAGGAAAACGTATAAATAAAATATGAGGATAAGAACGCGTGCTTTGGGATAATGAGCCGGAATATAATAGATTGTCACAGAGCATACATAGGGACGAAAATGGAATTAAAGCCAGAAGCATTTAAAGGGAAAATGTTTAAGGTAAATGAACGGAAAAATTTTTTTGAAAAAAATTAAAAAAGTACTTGCATTATCCGTTTGACCATGATATTATAATACACGGTTCGTTGGTCAAGCGGTTAAGACGCCGCCCTCTCACGGCGGAAACACGGGTTCGATTCCCGTACACAATTATTGCGGCGGCAAACAGCAGCTGTATTCCCATGCACATGAAAATGAAGCCAAGCTCCTTGACCGGATGAAAGTCAATATTTTTTACAGCCTGGTTGTACCAGTAGGCAGGCAGGAAGTGAGCGGCTTTTATGATGCCATCACTTAGAAATTCCTCCGGCACAAATATACCGCACAGGAATGCCATGCCGAGTGACACTGTGTTTGCAAACATGTTCAGTATCTCACTGTTTGAGGTGATTTTACTTATGAAAAAGGCAAATGCCAGTGAAACGAGCATGTAGCAGAGCATGTTGAGTGTGAACAGGAAACCTGAAAACGAGAATGTGCTGCCTTTAAACATGATTGTAGCTGAGACAAAAATTACAGCGCACACTGCAAGTCCGGTTAAAATCACACCCAAAAGCAGCTCGCGGTTGTAGTTTGCAAATTTATAGGATGAGCAGGATATTCTCTCCTTGATTTCTTTTTTGGAGAAAACCTGAAGGACAGGAGCTATACCTGCAATCATCATGACAAGGAGCACCCATCCCAGATAACTGAAGCAGTAGTATATCCCTGAGTGCGAGGTGACACTTTTGCCGCTGAGCAGTGAGACAGAAGCCTTTTGGCTTAGCGAGGTGTTTACAGCGGCTAGAGCAGCAGCTTCAGAGTAGCCGGAAGCGATGTAGGTATTGTATGTTTTTGTAAAGCTGTTTATGGCAGACTCAAAGGTGGTCGCTGCCTGTGTGCCGGGTATGGTCACGACATCGAGACTAAAGCCTTCTTTTATGATGAGAACACAGTTTACGTTTCTGGCAAAAAGCTCATCCTGCATAGTTTCCTTTTTGTCATTTTTAATATTTTTTTTGATGCATGTCTTTTTAAGACATTCTGTCAGGGCTTTGCTTTCAGATGAATTGTCGTAGTCAAATACCGCAAATTTGGGCTTGATGGCCTCATAATCACCTTCAGCTTTGTTTGTGCGTGTCGCAGTGAGAACGACCATGATACCTATGAATATGGACAGGTACATAATCATCTGGCCCATATGTCTGTTGAGTATTTTGAAATATGATTTAAATACTTGCATATTTTTTCCTCCGAAGCAGTGCAAAGGCAATGATTAAAAGAATCACTGATTCAACTGCCATTATTGATATATTTCTGAAAAATCTGTCGTAGCTGTCATATACGTTGAGCGAGTAAAAGCAGTCGGATATGAGACAGGCAGGGTTGAGGCGGTTAGCAATCGGAAGCTTGTGCTCAATCATATCTTTTATCCCGTTGGCGCATAAATCCGCAAGCACGGAAAGCACCATGCCGATTCCGACAGAGATACCGATTTTGCTGCCCTCTGTAAGCTTAGGAATGGCACCTATTATCACTCCGATTGAAAGTCCAATCATGCAGCCGAAAAACAGTGTCAGGATGATTGCCGGATATTTGTTTCCGAAGTCCACACCGAGTAGTGTCATGTAGACCAATGCAATTAGCTCGACAACAAAATGGATGATTAAGAGTGAGATATACTCTGAAAAAATCAGTATGTTTTTGCTTAGAGCTGCAAGGCTTTTTCGTATGCCGAGAGGACTTGTGTTTGCAAGCAGACGGTTTGTGGCTGTCACAGCTGAAAATGAGGCGAACAGGCAGCTCATCGCAAATACAGCGTAAAAGTAATTGGTGTATTCATCCTGATTTCCCGATGAAAGAGAAATCTCTTTATACTCTGATGTGGTGTCGGATAGTCCGGCAATTGCAGTCTCAAGTGCAGCCAGATTTGTCTTTGCTATGTTTGTAAATACGTCCTTTTGCTGTTTGTACTGTGTCAGGATGGATTCAAGTATTGTGGCATTGTATGAGTTTTCATCCACTACAAGTGAAGCATCCTCTGTGTAAATAATGCCGGTCACTTTTTTGTCATTTAGAGCCTTTTTGGCTGCTGAGCTATCCATTAGCTTCATGTTTATGAGGTCTGAAAATGAATTTGAACTGTCGTCGGATTTACTGGCTGAATCAGTATGGTTTACATCGAGAGACTCAAGCACGCTCATCAGAGTGTCATCATTTTCAGATTCAACCACTGCTACATTTATTGTCTTAAACATTTCATCCTTTTCAAACAGATTTCCGAATGCCATATACATAAAGGTGGCGAGCAACAGTGGAAATGCAAGTGTCCAGAACAGCGTGACTTTCAGGCGGAACATGCTTAGCATGGTGTATTTTGAGTTGTGAAAAAATAATTTTAGTCCATTCATTAATCCCTTAGCTCCTTTCCTGTAATCTCTAAGAATACGTCGTTAAGAGTCGGAAGCTGTGTGTACACCTGACCGAAGGACAGATTGTTCTGCTCTAAATAATCAAGCACATGGATTATATTGTGGCGTCCGCCACTGAAATAAATCCGAAGCTGTCCGTTTTCAAAGCTGACCTGATATGCATTGTGCAGCTGCTTTAATGAGTCAAGCTGTGCTTCTGACAGGTCTGCAATTTCTACGTTTATTGTCTCTGTATTTTTGATCATGCGCTTTAGCTCATCCTTTGTGCCGAGCGCGAGAGCCTTGCCCTTGTCCATGATGAGTATTCGGTCACAGAGCTGCTCAACCTCCTCCATGTAGTGTGAGGTGTAGATGATTGTCGCACCATCACGGTTTAGTTTTTTGATGCCCTCCAGAATCTTGTTTCTGCTTTGAGGATCGACAGCCACGGTTGGTTCATCGAAGAAGATGAGCTTTGGCTTGTGTGCTATGCCGCATGCGATGTTGAGTCGTCTCAAAAGTCCGCCAGAGAGCTTCTTTGGCAGAAATTTGCTGTAATCCGCTATATCCACGAAATCCATTGCTTCCTTTACATATTTTTCACGGAGCTTTTTGTCACTTACGTAAAGACCGCAGAAATAGTCGATATTTTCATATACAGTCAGCTCGTCGTACACGGCCACATTCTGCATGACCACGCCGATTTCGCGTTTGATATCGTAGCTGTTTGAGTGCATTTTTTGCCCGAATACCGTTATATCGCCCTTGTCGTATGTGAGCAGAGAGAGTATGCAGTTTATAGTGGTGGTCTTTCCGGAACCGTTTGGACCGAGCAGTCCGAAAATCTCGCCTGTTTTAACGGTCAGATTGAAATGGTCGAGTGCCACAAGCTCCTTGTAGCGTTTTACAAGGTTGGTTACTTCTATCGCATTTTTGGTTGTATCCATTAAATTGCCTCCATAATGTTGTATTTTTCGGTTGCAAGCCTGATATCCGGCTCAATAACAGATTACTATATGGCGTGCCGGAAAGTAAGTGTCAAATGTCACATTCGTATTTATGTTTGGATGAGGCATTGTTGTGTAAAAAATGACATTTGTCATAGTGACGTTTGATGGAATTTGTTGTAAGCTTATTTTACGGAAATGGAGGCTTTTGATGTATAAGATATGTAGTCAGTTTTTAATAGTTCTATCATGCGTGATGCTTATGGTGGTATCCCTTCAGGTCGATTACGTCATGATAGCGTGCATACTTACAGGAATAATCGTGTGTACATTTATAGACATGCAGGATGTGCCGCAGATGAGTCCTGCTAACAAGAGCAAAACGGCAGACCGGGCTTTGGATTTGATTCTGGCGGTTTATATTCTGTCCGGAATATTTTTTGCACCATCATTTTTTATGCTGCCGTATGCAGCGATGGTATTCAGAAAAGAAAAATACACAGGGTCGAGGATAGCCGCAGCCGTAGTGGGGATAGCTGTTTTTGTGGACTGTATTTTAAGGATAAAACATATAGCACCCGGTTTTGGCCGCTATTTATGGCTTACAAAGCTTAAGGATACAATTTTGAATGATACAGGACAAAAATCCGGGATTTTTAATATCCTGGAGGTTCTACTTCTCATGGCTTTTGCGGTAATGCTTTCGTATTTCACAGAGCTGCTTTTGGGGTATCAGATGAAGCTGCACAGCATGAGAGATGCGTCCATGGAGCATGACATGCTTATGGAGCAGATGAATCACCAGCTTATCGAGAAGCAGAATGCGCAGATATACAATGCCACGCTAAAGGAGAGAAACCGTATCGCAAGAGAGATACACGACAACGTGGGTCACATGATTACGCGCTCTATTTTGCAGGTGGGGGCAATCGGTGTGATAAATACCGATGAAAAGCTTAAAGCGCCTATCGCAGACCTAAAGAGTACACTCGATACGGCAATGGACAGCATGAGAAAAAGCGTTCATGATTTGTACGATGAATCGGTCGATTTGCGTCAGGTGCTTGCGAAGCTTAAGCCTACAGACAGTGCATTTGCATTTTCACTCGAATACGACTGTGAGGATGATGTGCCCAGAGAAGTCAAGTATGCTTTTATTGCAATTGCAAAGGAAGCGGTAAACAACGCAGTTAAGCACAGTAACGGCGATGAAATCAGGATAATAGTCAGAGAGCATCCCGCCTTTTACCAGCTTGAGATAATGGACAACGGCACATCGGCTGACGAAAGAAAACTTTCGGGAGAAACAGGAGATGGAATAGGCATAAAAAATATAAAGGAGCGTGTTGCAGCGATAGGAGGAACCATGCGGATAAAGGCAGACGATGGTTTCATGATATTTGTGACGCTCATGAAGAAGTGAGGATATACAAAATGCATAAAAATCAAGGCATGAATAAGAAAGGAACAGGACATGAAGATAGTAATAATAGATGATGATAATCTCGTATCACTTTCGCTGAATACAATACTGAGCGCACAGGATGACATAGAGGTGTCTGCGGTTGGAGACAGCGGGCAGCAGGCGGTAAAGCTGTACGAGGAGCATATGCCCGATGTGATGCTCATGGATATAAGGATGCAGGGCATGACAGGTCTTGAAGCAGCAGAAAAAATACTCGGAAAATATCCGGATGCCAAAATACTTCTTCTGACCACATTTTCGGATGATGAATACATAGTAAAAGCAATCTCGCTGGGGGCGAAGGGCTATATATTAAAACAGGCCTTTGAGAGTATTGCCCCGGCACTTAGAGCTGTAAACAACGGACAGACAGTGTTTGGAACACAGATAATGGACAGGATACCACACCTGTTCGGAGCTGATGGTAAAGCTTCATCAGGCACCGGTCAGGCCCGGTTCATTGACGCAATGAAGAGCTATGATATAAGCGGCAAGGAGCTTTCAATCATAGAGCTGGTTGCAGAAGGACTAAACAACAAGGAAATAGCGGATGAGCTGTATCTGAGTGAGGGAACCGTACGAAACTATATCAGTGTCATACTCGAAAAGCTGCAGCTGAGGGACAGGACACAGCTTGCATGCTTTTATTATAAAAGTATGGTATAACATGAAACTTTTTCTATGGTGTGGGACACATATATAGTGAAGGGAGGGATGCAGATTGATTAATAAGGCACAGGATGACTTTTTTAATGAGCTATATGCCTCAACCAATCAGAAGGTTTTAGCGTACATCATTGTAAAATGTGGAAAAACTGAAGATGTAGCAGATATATTTCAGGAAACCTATACAGAGGTTGTTAAAATAATACGAAAACATGGAATATCATATTTTAAGCAGCCGGATGCACTTGTAATGCAAATAGCAAAGAGAAAAATTTTTCGTCATTATAAATTAAAAGAAAAGCTTCGTGGCATTGAGGAAATGAACGATTATAATATTTTGTCGGCAGATGAAAATGATATAGCTGTACAACAGACTTCGTTTGACGATATAGCAATATCAAAAGAAACAGTACAAAGTGTGTTTACATATCTTTCTGCGAAGGATGAACTTACTAAAAAAATATTTTATCTATATTACTATATGGATAAAAATATTTCAGAAATAGCACTCCTTTTTTCTGTAAAGGAATCAACCATAAAAAACAGATTATATCGAACCTTAAGGGAGCTTAGGAAAAATCTGGATAAGGAGGATTGATACAGAATGAAGAAAAATGATATTTTAAGACATGCTGCGCAACATAAAATGCCTGATATTGAGCAGGTAAGAAAAGAATGTATCGAGGAATTACATACCACTCACAGCTCAAAACGATATCCTGCATATTTTGCTGCGATAGCGGTTGTGACTGTAGTTGTCTTGTGTATGTGTATCACGCCGGTGAGGTCATTTGCAGCCGATATGATTGAACATATTCAGGCATTAATTGATGTTAATAATGATTCGGCACGTGATCTGGTGTATAGAAAATATAGCGGTCCGACTGTTTATTTGGAAAAAGATGAAACGGTAAGCATATACTCATATACCGGTTATGAGGATGTATATATTTTGCCAGCGGAGGCAAAAGAAGCTGAAAAACTGGGAGCTATAAGCAGAGACGTTAAGGTGAGCTATAAAGTGCCGTATAGTGGGGAGTATTATATTCTTGATGGAGAAAATAAGGAGAATATAACAGACCGGGTTATTGTAGAACATGAGGGAGGAGCAGAAGATAACATGAAAATTTCTCAATAAGGAAATCTGCCCTTGCAATATACCCTACCGGGGTATATAATGCTCTTGAAGACAGATACCCATAAGGGGTATGGTTAGACATATGCAACAATCACAACTGTGAAGGTACTGAACAGTTACGAACGAAGAAAGAAGGGAGGCACCCATGGCAGAAAACGAAACCAAATGCTGTTGCTGCAACCGCAAAAAAGAGCGCTCAGAGAAGGAATATAAGGACCTCATCAATAGGCTTAGCCGTATAGAGGGGCAGATCCGTGGAATCAAGCGTATGCTGGATGAGGATTGCTACTGCCCTGACATCATCACACAGGTGGCGGCCGCAAATGCTGCGCTCAACAGCTTCAATAAAGTCCTTTTGGCCAATCACATAAAGACGTGTGTGGCAGATGACATAAGAGCCGGCAAGGATGAGACAATAGATGAGCTTTTGAACACACTGCAGAAGCTTATGAAGTAGTATTATAAGAAGGTGGGTATAAAAATGAGTACAATAATCACAATATTAATAATAGCAATAATTGCCGCTCTGGTGATTGTGGGCTTAAAGGAGACTATAAAGCATTCAAAGGGCGAGGGCGCCTGCTGTGGCGGTGGAGCCATGAAGGAGGACGAGGAAGCCACAGTACAGCTTACAGGCGAGATAGTCACGAGAGCAGATGTGCACATAGACGGAATGCACTGCATGAACTGCAAGAACTCAGTCACACGCTCGCTGCAGAAGATGAGCGGAGTATCGGCAGCTGTGGATTTAAAGCATGGAGTGGCACATGTTGAGGCAACCAGAGAGCTAAGCGATGAGGAAATCACATTTGCCATCGAAAGACTGGATTTCAAGGTGACAGGAATTGAGAGATTTTAGAAAAGGCTTCTGAATAGTTAGATTCGAATAGTAGAAAGAAGGAAATACAGACAGTATGAAGCAATATACAGTTACAGGAATGAGCTGTGCGGCATGCTCTGCCAGAGTGGAAAAGGCGGTCTCTAAGGTTGATGGTGTGACGAGCTGCTCTGTCAGTCTTTTGACCAACTCGATGGGAGTCGAGGGAAGCGCGACAGATGCGCAGATAGTGGAGGCAGTAGAGCAGGCGGGCTATGGAGCGAGTCCCAAAGGCACAGCAACAGAATCAGAAAATGACAAAGCGAATAACAGCTTAGAGCAGCTAAAGGCAGCGCAGGATGCGCTTGTAGACAGGGAGACACCGAAGCTGCGCAACAGGCTTATAGCATCGCTCATATTCTTAGTTGTTCTCATGTATTTTTCCATGGGACATATGATGTGGGGCTGGCCGTTGCCTGAGTTTTTCAATGGAAACCATGTGGCTATGGGGCTTTTGCAGCTTCTGCTTACAGTGGCGGTAATGGTCATAAACCAGAAGTTTTTTATCAGTGGCTTTAAGGGCTTGATTCACGGTGCTCCCAACATGGATACGCTTGTTGCGCTTGGCTCTGCAGCATCGTTTGGATACAGCGTGTATGCACTTTTTGCCATGACAGCTGCGCAGGTGAATGGCGATATGGATGCGGTCATGTCATATATGCATGAGTTTTATTTTGAATCCGCAGCCATGATTTTGGCACTGATTACTGTCGGGAAAATGCTTGAAGCGCACTCAAAGGGCAAAACAACAGACGCTTTAAAGAGCCTGATGCAGCTAGCCCCAAAGACAGCAACCGTTGTAAGGGATGGCGTGGAGCAGGAAATTTCTGTGGATGCAGTGAAAAAGGGCGATATTTTCGTGGTCAGACCGGGGGAAAATATCCCTGTGGACGGTGAAATAATAGATGGAACAACCGCTGTCAACGAATCGGCACTCACAGGAGAGAGCATCCCTGTGGATAAGCAGCCGAAAGATGCAGTAAGCGCTGCCACAGTGAACCAGTCAGGCTTTATAAAATGCCGCGCAACGAGAGTAGGCGAAGACACCACACTCTCACAGATTATACAGATGGTTTCTGATGCCGCAGCGACAAAGGCACCTATTGCAAAAATCGCTGACAGGGTATCGGGAGTATTTGTGCCGGCGGTTATTACAATTGCAATCATTACAATAATAGCATGGCTTATAGCCGGTGAGACAGTGGGCTTTGCGCTTGCCAGAGGCATTTCGGTGCTCGTGATAAGCTGTCCGTGTGCACTTGGACTGGCAACTCCTGTTGCGATAATGGTAGGAAATGGCAAGGGCGCAAAGAGCGGTATACTTTTCAAGACAGCGGCAAGCCTTGAGGCAACAGGCCGCACACAGATTGTGGCTCTTGATAAGACAGGCACCATAACAAGCGGTGAGCCGAAGGTGACGGATATCGTGCCGGATGAGACATTTTTTGAGGAAATCGGCAAGCATGCCGGTGAGTGTCATCGTAAGGCAGACGATTTAACCCCGTACTCATCAACAGATAAAGCACTGTGGTCAAGGAAGCTTCTTGCAATAGCTGCATCAGTCGAGGCCAAGAGCGAGCATCCGCTTGCAAAAGCCATTATGGAGCGCGCTAAAACGGATGAAATCGCTGTTGCAGAGGTGACGGATTTTAGCGCTGTTGTAGGAAATGGTCTGACTGCAATACTTGCAGGCAAAATGATAAAAGCAGGAAATCTTGCTTTTGTCAGCAAATTTGTAAAAGTGTCAGATGATATGCGCGCGAAAGCTGTCGAATTTTCAAAGGAAGGAAAAACTCCTCTGTTCTTTGCCGCAGATGACAGGCTTTGCGGTATCATAGCCGTTGCAGATACAATAAAGGAGGACAGTCCGGAAGCGGTCAGACAGCTTAAAAATATGGGTATCAGAGTTGTTATGCTCACCGGTGACAACGAGCAGACTGCCAATGCCATTGGAAAGCAGGCGGGAGTGGACGAAGTCATCGCTGGTGTGCTTCCGGATAGTAAGGAGGCTGTCATAAGGAAGCTAAAAAAACAGGGCAGGGTAGCCATGGTTGGTGACGGAATCAATGATGCACCGGCGCTCACACGTGCGGATATGGGAATTGCAATCGGCGCGGGAAGTGATGTGGCAATAGATGCAGCGGATGTTGTCCTGATGAAGAGCCGCCTGATAGATGTACCGGCAGCAGTGCGGTTAAGCCGTGCTACATTGACAAATATACACGAAAATCTGTTCTGGGCATTTTTCTATAATGTAATAGGTATTCCACTTGCGGCCGGTTTGTGGTATCCTTTATTAGGATGGAAGCTCAATCCGATGTTTGGAGCGGCGGCGATGAGCCTGTCGAGCTTCTGCGTTGTTACCAATGCCCTGCGGCTGAATCTGTGCAGGGTGTATGATCCTAAGCATGACAGAAAAGCAAAACCAGATAGAAAAGACAAAGCAGATAAACCAAATGAAAGTGAGGAAAAATCAATGACAAAGACAATGAATATCGAAGGAATGATGTGCTGCCACTGTGAGGCAAGAGTAAAGAAGGCACTCGAGGCACTTGATGCAGTTAGTGAGGCAGCAGTAAGCCATGAGAGCGGAACTGCAGTAGTGACATTAAGCTCTGACATCTCAGATGAGAAATTAAAGGAGACTGTAGAGGCTGAGGACTACAAGGTTACATCCATTCAGTAATCAGTCATACAGTATAGCAATATGAAGAAATATATAGCATTGGTATTGGCTGCAATGCTGGTGCTTGGGATTTTTACAGGATGCGGTAACAAGGGCAACAAAGAGACTGAATCACAGACCGGTGATAAAGCCACTGAGTCGGTGAACTCTACAGAAAATAATACAGAGGACAGCACGCAAAACAGTACGGAAAATCAGAATGAGGCCGACACAGAGCAGCTCACCACAGAAAACGGACAGGAGAGCTCAGTTCTTGCCTGTCCGTCAGTAAACGGTAAACTGCATGTGGAGGGCAGCAAGCTCGTTGATCAAAATAACAACGAGGTGCAGCTTCGCGGAGTCAGCACACACGGTCTTGCGTGGTATCCACAGTATGTGACCAATGATTGCTTTGCCACGCTGAAAAGCTGGGGAGCAAATGTGGTGAGGCTTGCAATGTACACCTACGAAAGCGGCGGCTATTGCACCGACGGAGACAGGCAGCAGCTTGAGACACTTGTGCAAAACGGCGTGCAGTACGCACTCAACAATGACATGTATGTCATCATCGACTGGCATGTGCTAAACGATGGCAATCCAAACCGCTACAGCGATGTGGCAAAGACATTTTTTACCAAAATGGCACAGCAGTATGCCTCTTACAACAATGTGATTTACGAGATTTGTAATGAGCCGTGCAACGGTGCGACCTGGGGCGATGTGAAGTTTTATGCTAGCGAGGTCATTCCGTCAATCAGAAGCTACGACAGGGATGCAGTCATACTGATAGGCACACCTAACTGGAGCCAGAATGTGGATGAGGCAGTCAGGGACCCTGTCACAGGCTATGACAATATCATGTACACACTGCATTTTTATGCCGCAACTCACAAGGAGGAACTGCAGAACAAGCTAAAATCGGCGGCAGACGCCGGACTTCCGATATTTGTATCGGAGTTTGGCATCTGTAGCGCCGACGGAAATGGTCAGGTGGACATAGATTCCGCAAACAACTGGATCAGCCTGCTCGACAGCTACGGCATCAGCTATGTGTGCTGGAATCTGTCAAATAAGGACGAAAAATCAGCGCTTCTAACCACTGCCTGCGATAAGACAAGCGGCTTCACCTATGAGGATTTAAGTGATGAGGGCAAGTGGCTGTACGGCGTGCTCACAAGTCATGTGACACCGTAAACACACGGAATATAAAAGCATTCGGAGGTAATCGGCTGTACGTCAAGCCGCGCACCTGTTAATGCCGGGATAGAAACCTTCATGCGCTCAGCCGGCATGCACATGGGGCAGATGCAGATACTTCTCCCTGGTGGCAAGTCCGCCGCGGATATGGCGCTCTGACTTGTTGATATCGAGAATGTGACGCGCTTTTGCGGCAAGCTCCGGGTCTATGCGAAGCAGCCTGTCAGCATCCGTGATATCCTTGTGCACAGTAGATTTGCTGATGCCAAACTGCTTTGCAGCCTGACGCACCGTGGCATTGTTTTCAACTATGTAGTTGGCGATTTCCACCGCCCTTGTCTCAATATATGATTTCAAAAAATACTCCTGCATATTCTGTTGTTACAGTTTATGCGGGAGTATTTTTAATATTACACACAGGTTGTAATTCTATTTACGTTTTTCGTAATAAAATAAGAAAACGGGTTCTTAACCGTAGGAAAGATGTATCTTAAGTGAATTAAGCGTATGCGGATGCGATGAGATCAATACATTTATCGTATCCAAGCACAGAGCTGTTTAGCACCAGGTCATAATTTTTTCTGCTGCCCCACTCCTTGTCGGTGAAGTATCGGTAATTTACCGAGCGCTTCTTATCGATATCCTTTAGCAGCTTTTTGACCTCGTCATCGCTCTTATGGTAGAGCTTTTTTATTCTTGCAGCCTTCTCAGGCTTATTTCCCTCTATAAAAACATTCAGCACATCATCCCTGTCAGAAAGAATGTAGTCTGCGCAACGTCCCACAATAACGCATGGCTCTTTTTGCGCAATATCCTTGATGAGCTTCTGCTGGATATTGAAAATCTGGTCGGAAAGAGAAACTCCTGTGATGTCGCGCCCCACAAATGCATATGAAAAAATACTTCCGGCAGGTGCATATTCGCCTTGGTTTGCGACAATCTGCTCAGAGATACCGAGCTCCTTTGCCACATGCTCAATTATTTTTTTATCGTAAAACTCAATGCCGCATTTTTGAGCAATCTGCTCGCCGATAAAGCGACCGCCACTGCCAAACTCTCGGCTTATAGTGATTATTTTAAAACTCATGATGAAACCTCCCAGCTTATAAAAGTGTTTATAATTCATTATAACGTAGTTGCACACAAAATCAAAACAGAAATTTAACAAAATCGCTTGCAGATAAGCACTCCGTAATCTATAATGACATAAGAAAACATGTTGCTTTTACGTAATCAATGAGATGGCAGCATGGCGAATAAACAATTAGGAGGAAAACATGGATCAGGAAAAGGTCATAGTCATAGACTTTGGTGGTCAGTACAATCAGCTTGTTGCGCGCCGTGTCCGCGAGTGCAACGTGTACTGTGAGATTTACTCATACAAAATAGACATTGAGAAAATCAAAGAAATGAATCCAAAGGGTATCATCCTTACAGGAGGTCCAAACAGCTGTTATGAAGAGAATTCACCATCATACCAGAAAGAGCTGTTTGAGCTGGGAATACCGGTGCTTGGCATCTGCTATGGTGCACAGCTTATGATGCATAAATTAGGCGGAAAGGTAATCACACCGGAGGTTGGAGAGTATGGAAAGACAGAAATCACATATTCTGCAAATGGCGTGATGTTCAAGGATCTGCCATCAGAATCAGTATGCTGGATGAGTCATTTCGACAGAATTGCAGAGGCTGCACCGGGCTTTGAGGTAGTTGCGCACACTGCAGACTGTCCAATAGCCGCAACACAGAATGTTGAGAAGAAATTATATGCAGTACAGTTCCATCCGGAGGTACTTCACACCAAGAACGGAACACAGATGATTTACAATTTCGTCCGTGGCGTATGTGGATGTGCAGGCACATGGAAGATGGATTCATTCGTCAAAAACACAATCGAAGAAATCAGAGAGCAGGTCGGTGACGGCAAAGTGCTCCTTGCACTTTCGGGTGGAGTAGATTCATCAGTGCTCGCAGCACTCCTTGCCAAGGCAATCGGCAAGCAGCTCACATGCGTATTCGTAGACCACGGACTTCTCCGTAAGAACGAGGGCGATGAGGTAGAGGGCGTATTCGGCAAAGGCGGTTCATTCGACATCAACTTTGTCCGCGTCAACGCACAGGAGCGCTACTACAGCAAGCTTGCAGGCGTCACAGAGCCTGAGCGTAAGCGTAAAATCATCGGTGAGGAATTCATCCGTGTATTCGAGGAAGAAGCTAAGAAAATCGGAAAGGTTGACTTCCTTGCGCAGGGAACCATCTATCCGGACGTAGTGGAGAGTGGACTCGGCGGAGAATCTGCAGTCATTAAATCACACCACAACGTAGGAGGTCTCCCGGAGCATGTCGATTTCAAGGATATCGTGGAGCCACTCAGAAACCTCTTCAAGGACGAGGTACGCAAGGTTGGACTGGAGCTTGGATTACCTGACTATCTCGTATTCCGTCAGCCATTCCCAGGCCCAGGCCTTGGAATCCGTATCATCGGCGAAGTCACAGCCGAAAAGGTACGTATTGTCCAGGATGCAGACTGGATTTACAGAAGCGAAGTGGAAAAGGCAGCAAAAGAGTACAAAGAGGCCAACGGCGAGGAACCATCATGGATGCCAAACCAGTACTTTGCAGCCCTTACCAACATGCGTTCAGTAGGTGTCATGGGTGATGAGAGAACATATGATTATGCCGTTGCAGTCCGTGCAGTCCGCACTGTGGACTTCATGACAGCCGAAGCAGCCGAGATACCGTTTGAGGTACTTCAGACAGTGATGAGCAGAATTATAAATGAGGTAAAGGGAGTCAATAGAGTATTCTATGATTTGACCAGTAAGCCACCAGGAACTATTGAGTTTGAATAATTTTTTAAAAAATAAAATATAGAAGGATTTATTTTTCAATAGTAAATGAAGAAGGCTCCAGAAGATTTTAAGAGATCTTCTGGGGCCGTTTATTTATGTGTGGTATACTGGAATATATCTATATGAAAATTTGATTCAAAGCCTTATCCAAGTAAGATATGGAAAATCAGATGCTAAACATATATTGCAGAAGGAGAACATTGAATGATAGATATATATACGGAGCGGAAAGATTCAAAAGACTGGATTTTTTACAATGACTTGTACTTCAACCTGAATACAGGAAATGAAGAAATGTCGCAAAAAGAAATTGATTTGATTCAACAAGTGGATGAGGCGAAGCTGACACCAGACAAGCATATAGAAACAAAATATGGCTTAGGTACGATCCGAAATTTGTCATCTGGCTGCAAGACATTGCTTAATATTGTAAAGCATCCTGATAAGGTGGTAAATGTTGAGGAATGTGGACCGAATGTTCTTAAAATAATTTTTACTATGGATAATATTAGGATTTATATGTCAAGACCAACGCTTTTTGATATTCCGGATGATGCCAAAATCAGATTTAATGATTCTGATATAGTTACCGGTGGCAGAGGATATAATGCTTGGTGGAGTAAGGAGTATCAAAGGAGAGAAGCAGATGATTTATAAGAATATAACATTTAAAGCAGCTCCATTTTCATATGATTTGACATTTGATGACAGGATTACTCTTGTTGGTGGAGATAGCGGTACAGGTAAAACAGTACTTTATGAAATGCTTGAAGATATAAGATTGACAGACGAATACAAAGCAATCAAGCTATTTAACTATAAATCAGATGGTTTTTTAGAAGCAATCAAACAGTGCAGAGATAGTTTTATTGTTATAGATAATGCAGATTGTCTGATTAATGATGATGTCAGGAGATTCATTAATTTTGAGTTGTCTAATCAGTATATGCTTTTTCTGCGAAATTGTGACGGACTCAATGTATCTGATAAGAGCTTTAAGGTGCTGAAGTTTGATAATAACAGGATAACGCTGGAAGAGGAGTTGTGATATGAAGTATTTATGGACAGAAGATACAGGCGCAGGACTTCACTTCTGGAAATTGGTTAACCAACTTTTCTTTAATGATGCACTTGTGGTCGAAAGTAAAGAAAGTAATCAGGGCTTATTGGATGCATTGGCAGAGATAGATATGAAAGAGGACGATAAGTATTATATTTCGTTTGACTATGTGGTTGATAATCAGGATATTCGTAATAAGTATCGTATGTTGAAATCAATAACAGATAGGGCAGAAGGAAAGATTATCATTCTGGATATGATTTGTTTTGAATATCTGATTCTTGCTTTTGATAAGCTGGTGGCATGGACAGGCACTGGAAAGACAGATAAAATTAAGATTCGTGAAGAAGTTTTATCAGTGATTGAAAATCATAGAATCAACTTGTCAAAGATTGATGATGAGAAGACATTGCAGTACTTGGCAGGTTTTAAGAGATACTCTACAGAACGGGTGATGAAATCATTGGTGGGTGAATTTACTCAAAATGAGAAGTGGTCCGTTAAGGGGGAACTTATGGGTGAGTGTTGGTATAAGGATTGCTGTGCGTCGGAACATCTAGATAATCTGAGGTGTGGTAAGCCGGAGATTGAGGAAGGGAATAAGAAGATGAGGATGTTGATACAGTCGGAAAAAGTTAGAGATTTAATAGAGGTAATACACTAATAAGGGATATGTAAGTACTCAATTAGGCAATAAATAATGAGAATAACAATATTACATTATTAGGATCATGCAAGAGTAGGAGGATTTGAAATGTCAAAATTAAACATAGATCAACAAACAATAAAAGAATTGTTTTCAAATAAAAGAGCGGATTTTTTAATCCCAGATTATCAAAGACCCTATGCATGGGAGGAACCGGAATGTCAAACATTGTGGGATGATATATTTGTATTTGCATTCCCGGAAAATGACTATACGAAATTTGATAGTGATAACGATGAGTATTTTTTAGGACCGATTGTAACTTTTAAGAATGATAATGGAAAACTGGAAATTATTGATGGACAGCAGAGGCTGACAACATTGATGTTATTACTTAGAGCGTTCTATTCTAAATTTGGAAATATGAAGGATCCATATGCTATAAAAACGAGTGAAGATATTTCAACTTGTATTTGGAAGACAAATGAATTTGGACAACCAGATAAGAATAGGCTAAAAATTGATTCAGAGGTATCAACTGATGATGACAAGGAAGAATTTTTGACTATTTTGAAAACAGGAATTGTGGATGGCTCACAAAAGAGCAAATATGCTCGTACATATAGATTCTTTCAAGAGAAGATTAATGAGTTTTTGCAGGAATATCCAGCATATTTTGCCTATCTTCCAACGAGAATATTAAATAACTGCATTCTATTACCAATTGAAGCAGAATCACAGGACACAGCACTTCGTATATTTTCAACATTGAATGATAGAGGAAAACCACTATCTGATACAGATATTTTCAAGGCACAGTTTTACAAACATTATAGCAGTCTTGGTAAAAAGGATGAGTTTATCAGACGGTGGAAAGATTTAGAGGCAGTCTGTGACGACATTTTTGCTGCACCTTCAGGGTCACCCATGGATGAGCTTTTTACGAGATATATGTATTTTGAAAGAGCAAAGCAAGGAATAAAAAATACTACAACAGAGGCACTCAGAAAATTTTATGAGAAAGATTCTTATGCAATTTTGAAGAATAATGATACTTTAGATAACCTTGAATGTTTGGCAGAATTTTGGAGAAAAGTATCAGTACAGGACGAGAAATTTTCTGATAGGGTATTGAAAAAATTGTTTGTCTTGAATTATGCACCGAATGGTATGTGGACATATCTGGTATCGGTGTATTTTATGCAGTATAAGGATGTTGATGGCTCGCTAAACGAAGATAAATTTTTCGAATTTTTAAATAAAATCACAGCTTTCATATTTGGATATGCATTTATTAGACCAGGTGTAAATGCGTTAAGAAGTCCGGTTTATCCAGAGATGATAAATATTGTTTCTGATCTTCCGGTTACATTTTCAGGATATAAGTTTGAAGAAGATACTGTAAAAAATATTATGAGCAGTTATGTGTTTACGAATGGTAGACCAATTACCAAATCAATTCTTGCTTGGTGGGCATATACGGATCAAAATCAGGAACTTATGGCATTGGATACAAATTTAGAGATAGAACATATTTATTCAAAGAAACGACAGGAAAATGAAAACTCTTTAAAAGAAAAGAGTAGTTTAGAGTCTTTGGGTAATAAGGCGCTTTTGGAGAAAAATATTAATATCAGAGCTTCAGATTATAGATTTACAGATAAAATCAAATATTATCAAGGGTATACATCTGCGAATGGAAAACTGAAGCATGGAACAAAAGTGCATGAGTTATTAAAATTATCAAATGAGAAAAATGATTATACAGAACAAGATATTGTAGAGAGGAAGGAGAGCATTATAGAAGGATTCTTACAATATCTTAAAGATAATGAACTTATTGGATAAATATTGTCTAAGACTATGGGATATTAATGAAAATGATGCGATTGATATTTTGCAACAAGTTTCTTTTGTACATAAATATATGGATCAATGTATTCCAGTTAGACATTTAACATAATAAAGATATTAAAACATGTAATCAGAGATATATGATAAGGAGAAAGATGAGATTATGGATAATGTTTTGCAAATTGATAAGCAAATATTAAATTCGGATAAAATAATATGTAGACATATAAATAATTTGTGTAATTCGACGAGAGGAGAAATATCACAGGATATTCTATCACAATTAAGACATTTTGTTGAACATATTTTGTTGAAAATATATGCTAATGGTAATGATATTGAGGATACACAGGATAATGTTAAACAGGCTGTTAAATATGCAAAAAATCAAGAGTGGCTGAGATATTTGTCTCGTTTTCATCATTTTTTGCAGGTATCTGTATCACATAGGACTTTAGAGGAAGAAAATTCAGAGCGTTTAATGTTGAAATATTACGAATATCTTCTTAGGATAAAAACAATGTTACATGATAAGTATTCTCTTGATGTTTTGTATAACTTAGAGCAATTTCCAATTGAAACAGATGAGAGCTTAAATGAGTATTATCTAAAAATTGTTCAAAAGGTTGATGAATATAAAAAATCATCAAAAAATATGTATAAATATGATCGTTTTTACATTCAAAATATAAAACCATTTTTTTGTAATAATAAAATATATTATGAAGTAGCATTTATTCCGGCAAATGATAAGGCAAGTAAAACAGATAGAATAATTGCATTTACAGATAGGGAAATAACAGACTTTTATGCGGTAAAGTTAGCAATAGAAGATGATTATATAGAAATATTTGATAAATGTATGCCTATAAGAATTATTTTGGATTGGGAAGTAAGTATTCGACCATGTGAATTTAAAAATTTTAGTAAGATAATTAATAATCAGACCAAACCCATTGGAAAAGCAGAGGAGAGGGAACTAGTTAAGTATTTGACCGAGTCGGGAAGAAGCTTAGCAGAGATAGTTGTTTATTCAGATGAAAAATATAATGAAATCCGCAATCGAATTGTTCCAAATAGAGAGGGGTATCATTTTTTTGATTTATTGGATTTCTGTAGACAACTCATTAAAAATCAAGGTGCAGGTTACAATGTTTTAAGATATTTGTTACATCATATGAATAATAGAGTTATTAAAGAACAATATCATGAGAGTTATAAAAAGAATTATAACACTGGAAGATGGGAATATTTGGGTGCTAATAATTGGCTCTCAAATTTATATTTAGCAAATGAGTGTTTACCTTTTGATACAATGCCGTTCTGTTCTGGATTGAGAAAACATGTACCAAATATATCAGATTTGTTAATAGCATTGGATACAGCTGGACGTGAACATGAATTTATGGCTAGAGTTATAAAAAATAATACTGAACAGAAAGGGATGCTGTATACCCCATTAGAACAGAATGGAGAAAAGTATAAACTTGGTAATTTTGAAGATGTTGAAACTTTGAAAAATATATATAATAAGAAGTTACCGCAAACTCAGAAACAGCAAGCACGTAAATTGATTATAGATAAAGGCTATATATTTATTGAGGCATACAGGGATGATACAATATCTATAATTACAACGATTAAGAGATTAGCTCAAAGCGGTGTGAGTAATTATTCCAATACTGTAAAACATTGGATTGAAAATAGTGATTATAATATATCGGAAGAGAAGAAAAAAGCATTGGAGACAATGTTTGCTAAATCGCATGTATCGGTAATATATGGGGCAGCAGGAACAGGGAAGACTACATTTATTAATTACATTTCCAATTTTTTTAAAGAGTATTCGAAATTGTATTTGGCATATACGAATCCAGCAGTGAACAATTTGAAGAGAAAGGTCGCTGCAACCTCAGATTGCGAATTTATGACAATTTCAAAGTTTAACAATAGATATAATAATGAAATAAAGAGAAAGTATGATATTATATTTATTGATGAGTGTAGTACGGTTAGCAATAAGGAAATGAAGGAGTTTTTGGAACTTGCTGATTATAAATTACTTGTATTAGTTGGAGATACTTACCAAATAGAATCAATAGAATTCGGAAATTGGTTTGATACAATACGTGGATTTCTTCCAGAGCCTGCAATATGTGAATTGGTAAAACCATATAGAAGTAATAGCAAGCAGTTACAAGCTTTGTGGGATAATGTCCGCAAAATGGAGGATGATATATTGGATCGACTACAAGCAGGAGGTTATTCAGTAAATCTTGATCCGTCAATTTTAACTCCAGCATCAGAGAACGAGATTATCTTATGTTTAAATTATGGAGGATTGTATGGAATAAACAATATAAATCACTTTATGCAAGAAAACAATAATGGCAAGGAGATAAGGAGAGGAATACAGAGATATAAAGTTGGTGATCCAATTTTGTTCAATGATTTGGCAGATTCATTTTTTACAAAGAATAAAGAACAAGTTCCAATTATTCATAATAATATGAAAGGCAGAATAGTAGATTTTAGACTTTTGGAAGCTGGTAAAGTAACGGAACGAATTCAATTTGATATAGAAATTGACAAGCCATTGATGAATTTGCAGGAGCAAGATTTAGATTTTCAAATTATAGGTGTATCAGAAAAGGGGAATTCTATTATAAGATTTGAAGTTTATAAGAATAAAAGTACAGATGAAGATGATGATAGTGTATCTAAGAATATGGTACCATTTCAAATAGCATATGCGGTATCTATTCACAAAGCACAAGGTTTAGAGTATGATTCGGTAAAGATCATTATAACAGATGATATTGATGAACTGATAACACATAGTATTTTTTATACTGCCATAACAAGGGCGAGAGAAAAATTAAAAATATATTGGACACAATCTGTTGAAAAGAAGGTTTTAGATAGAATAAAACCTAAAAATAATCATCAGGATATTTCTTTACTGAAACAAGAGTTGCTGTTAAGAAAATGAAATTGAATTTGTACTCAAAATAAGAGAAGTGTTGGAGATATTTTCGAAGAAATATTGTACATTATGTTATGTAGAAGACCTAATACCAAATGGGTACATTGATACATATATGATACCAAATATTCTTAAGGGGTATGATGAAATAGAGAAAAATCAGATTTTTGGAACAAAAGAAATAAAAGAAATTCTTGATTGCTCACCATCCACAGCAAGAGTAGTTATGACAAAACTTAGAGACATGAAAGTTGTTAAAGCGGTGAATGGTAAAGGAAAGGGAAAGTATGTATTCATAGAATAAAAATGAGATATAGAGTATTCCTGAATGTAAAAGCTCTATGTGTGGAAGTCAGGAGAAGATGAAAACTGAATTGGTTAAAGGCACAAATTTGGTTTAAGTAACTCTTATAATGAAGATGGGGAATGTCATAGAAAATGCCTTAGAAATGTCATAGAAAATGTCATAGAAATTTTGAGAAAAATCAAGTGACTAAAATCAGAATATTCTAAGAAGAAGTTTTCTAAAGCGTGAGAGACGCTTAAAGGGTTTTCTGAAAAACGAATATTTCAAAGTTTGTCTCAACGAAGTCTCACGAGATTTGGGACTGAGTGAGACTCTATGATATAGCAAAATGTGATAAAACCGGGATTCGCAGGTGAATTATAAAGTTGTAGTCTCAAGTCAGTCTCATTTTTGAAATTGTTTGTTGAGACTAACTTGAGACTGAGGAGGTTCAAAATCATGGACATAAGCAAAAAGGATTGGAAACTATTTCGAGAAAAATTATCAGGCTGGCAGGAAAATTATATAGAAGGTCTTGTTAAAGAGTATGCAAATTTTCTGAATGATGATATAAAGCCTGCATCAGAGAAATTCTGGGAACTTGAAAAACGGATAAAAGAAGATAAGCGTCATCCGGGTGTTATCATGGAACTGAAAAAATCAGAGGTAATATGGGATATTGTTCGTCTTATTAGACTGAAAGTAATTATATATGATGATTTATCAGAATTCAGTGGAGAATTGAGGCGGGAAGTGAAAAGAATACTTGAGATGAATAGATAATGACGGAAAGGGAGGTATGACAAATGCGTGATCCAATAGAGAATGTGACGAGATTGCAGAAGCAGTTGAACAATCTGCAATTGGAGAATCAGGTATTAAAGAACATATTGGATAAAGCGGGACTGTCATATCAAAATGAACTGGCAAGTATAAGGGAAACGGATACGAAAGAGGATTTTGATCCAGAACAGGGTAAAAGGATTGTGCACCCCAAAGAGATTACAGACAGGATGGCAAAGCTATTTTTCTCATTCTTTTGGGGAAGAACAGATGTATATGCGAAAAGAAATGTAAATAAAAACGGAGAGGCGGCATATTATCCGCAGTGTGATAATTTCTGGTCAGATAATTGCCATAGGAAATTAAATACACATATAGACTGTAAGGATTGCAAATATTGCTCGTATACAAGATTAGATTTACCAACCATATTGATGCATTTGAGGGGAAACTTTTATGCTGCAAAAGATGTAATCGGTGTATATCCATTATTTAGTGATGGAACATGTAGGTTTCTGGTGTTTGACTTTGATAATCATGAGAAGGATGCAGAAAAAAAGGATTTTGCAAATACAGATGATACATGGATTGAAGAAGTCGAAGCTATGAGAGATATCTGCTCATTAAATGGAATAGAACCTTTGATAGAGCGTTCTCGTTTAGGAAAAGGTGCACATATATGGATATTCTTTGACAAGCCAATATCGGCGGCAGTGGTTCGTAAATTTGGCTTCGCACTTTTAGATAAAGGTGCAGAGCAGGTGAATTTAAAGTCATTCAATTATTATGACAGAATGTTGCCAGCACAGGATTCCTTAGAAAATGTGGCAATAGGAAATCTGATTGCATTGCCATTACAGGGAAGGGCGTTGAAAGATGGCAATAGTGCATTTGTGGATAGTAACTGGAATGCTTATCCTGACCAATGGAATGCTTTATTAAGTAAACCTAAGCTTTCAGAGGAATTTCTAGAGAATAAGATAAGGGAATGGACATTTACAGCAGATGACCTTGAAGCATCCAGTGATGAAGAAAATAGGGAAAAGCCATGGGATAGAATGAAAAATTTTGCAAAATCAGATGTTGATGGGAAAATGGATATCACATTATCAAATGGTATATATGTCGACAGCACGAATCTTAAGCCTGCGATGCAAAATAAGATTCGCAGAATGGCAGCCTTTAGTAACCCAGTATTTTATAAAAATAGTGCGATTGGAACATCTAATTATGATACTTCGAGGTGGATTTATCTTGGAAAAGACTATCTTGGTGGATACATACAGATTCCAAGAGGATTACAGGATGAATTAATAGCAAATATTGATAAGGCAGGAATTGAATATACTATTGATGATGAGAGGCAGCAGGGAAGAAATATTAATGTAGAATTCAATGGAGAGCTACGACCTGAACAGAACAAGGCGTTAAAGGAACTGACTAAGCATGATAATGGAATACTTCATGCTGCAACAGCATTTGGGAAAACAGTTGTATGCAGTGCAGTAATTGCAGAAAAGAAAGTGAATACTCTGATCCTGCTTGAATCATCTGCACTTATAGAACAGTGGAAAGATGCTCTAAACAAATTTTTAATTATAGATGAAGAACTACCCCAGTACAAAACGAAAACTGGAAGATTAAGAACTAGAAAAAGTCTGATTGGAACATTGCAGGGAGTACATGATTCGATGACAGGGATTGTTGATATTGCAATGGTCGGCTCACTTTGCAAAAAGGGAGAGTTTCATAATTTGCTGAATGATTATGGACTTGTGATAATTGACGAGTGTCATCATTCTGCCTCTGAAACAATAGCAAATGTGCTAAAAGAAGTAAAAGCAAGGTATGTATATGGTGTGACAGCAACTCCGAAAAGAGGAGATGGACTGGAAAAAATCAATTATATGCTGATAGGACCTATAAGATATAGTTACACAGCAAAGGAAAAGGCTATGGAGCAGGGGATACAACATCTTGTATATCCGCGTTTTACCAGAACTGTTCCACCAAGAGGTGTACTTATCGGTAAGATGCATCCAAATGAAGCTTATGAGATTATTCATAATAATGATATCAGAGACGAACAGATTGTTGAAGATGTGAAGAATTGCGTATCAGCAGGTCGCACCCCAGTTGTTTTATCACGATACAAGGATCATTCAGAGAAACTGTACGAGCGTTTGAAAGCTTATGCAGAAAATGTATTCTTAATGACAGGTAACAACTCAAAGAAAGAACATAAGAAGATTCTGGAACAGATGCATCAGGTTGATAAGGCGGAGTCTCTGATATTAATAGCTACAGGTTCACTGGTAGGAGAAGGTTTTGATTTTCCAAGACTGGATACACTTTTTATGGCAACACCTGTATCATTTCGTGGAGTTGTTGAACAGTATGCCGGTCGATTGAATCGTGATTATGCTGGTAAAGAAAATGTAATAATATATGATTATGTAGACAACCATATTACAATGTTTAATAACATGTATATGAAGAGACTTAAAGCATATAAACAGATTGGATATGAGATTGCAGGTGGTTTGCATAATGATAAACAGACAGCTAATGCAATATATGACGGTGATAATTATGCTGAAAATTATCATAAAGATTTACTGGATGCAAATAAAAATATAATTATTTCAAGCCCTGCAATTAGTGGGACAAAAGTTTATGAACTTATTAACCTGCTAAAAGAAATGCAGTTATCAGGTGTTCAGATTACGATAGTAACATGGGCACCGGATTCCTATGGATTTGGAGATGCATCATACTGGATGCAGCTACATGAAGAAATGCGCAAAGCTGGTTTCTACATTAAAACAGTAGAAGAGTCATGTGAACGATTTGCTGTTATAGATCAGGAAGTTGTCTGGTATGGAAATATTAATCTTTTGGCGAAGGATAAGGTTGATGACAGTATTATGAGGGTTTTGAGTAAAGAGATAGCCAGTGAATTGATGGAAATTACATTTGGAGATAATGGTTGAGCTGAATAGGACTAAAACATATGGATTCCATAAGATGTAAAGAAGACGTTTCATGAGAATAGAGAAAGGAATGCTTTTATGAGCAAAGAATTACAGATAAGAAATAGCACTGTTGATTTCTTGGTTTTCACACGAGATGCAGGAGAAAACGGAATAGAAGTCAGGGTTCAGAATGGCGATGTATGGCTTACGCAGAAAGCAATTTCGCAGCTTTTTGATGTAGATAGAAGTGTGATTACAAAACATCTGAGCAATATTTTTAAAGAGGGAGAATTAGATGAAAATTCAGTTTGTGCAAAATTTGCACAAACTGCGGATGATGGGAAAACATACAATTATAAGTTTTATTCATTAGCTGCAATTATTGCTGTGGGCTATCGCATTAATTCAGAGCGGGCAATGCAGTTTAGAACATGGGCAACAAAGGTATTGGATACATTTACAAAGCAGGGTTATGTTCTTGATAAAAGCAGATTGATTAATGGACAGATTTTCGACGAAGATTATTTTGAGCATCTTATTGCTGAGATTCAGGAAATCAGAGCAAGTGAGAGAAGATTTTACCAGAAAATTACAGACATATATGCAACAGCAGTTGATTATGATAAGAATTCACAGGTGACAAGAGAGTTTTATGCAACAGTTCAGAATAAGATGCATTATGCAGTTCATGGTAATACAGCGGCAGAAGTGATAGTGGCAAGAGCTGATCATAATAAGGAACATATGGGACTTAAATCATGGAAAAATGCGCCTGATGGTAAAATAGTAAAAACAGATGTGTCAATTGCAAAAAACTACTTGGAAAAAGAAGAACTTGCAGAATTAAATGAGATTGTGACAATGTATCTTGATTATGCAACAAGACAGGCACGAAGACATATTCCTATGACTATGGAAGATTGGAAAACAAAGCTTGACGCATTTCTTAGATTTAATGATGCGGATGTACTTCAGGATAAAGGAAAAGTAACAGCAGCTATTGCAAAGGAATTTGCAGAAAGTGAGTTTGAGAAATACAGAGTTATACAGGATTCACTATATGAAAGTGACTTTGATAAATTGATGAATGATATGGAAAAGAATGATGCTATCCATTAGTACCTCAAAATTTCTAGTTGTAGAAACAGCGTCCGGAGATTATGATTTCCATAGGTGGACTTGCAAACCATCAGATGATTATTCTCTGAATAGTAAATAAACCTGCAAGCCACCGGAACTACACACAATAATGAAAAAATACAATGGTACTGGATTGGTACTAAAAATATGTGTGAAATGAAGAAGAATGAGTGGAAAAGATATAGGTTATTAATACGAGATGGTATAGATAACTGTATAAAAACAACCAGAATCAAACCAAACTTTGCCGAGTTTGAATAATGAAAAAAATCTTAGAACCCGCATAAACAGTGCGTTCGAGGGGTATCAAGGTTCTATTTGATAACAAAATGATAACACTGGATATTTTGGTATTATTTATCAGGTATCCTGTGGTTATCAGGTAATATGTGTGAAACCGACAAAAAAGGTCTTACTGAATTGAGTGAAATCAATTTGGTAAGGCTTTTTTGCATTGCAAAATTATGAATTAGAGGAATCAGAATTGTGCTTTTCTTTACGAGCAGCGAGCCAAGCATTAATTCCACTTTTTGCTATTGTTACTAAAATAATAGCGATTACGGGTGCTAAAAATGCTGAAGAGGTTCCAAGTATTGGAGCTAGGGCAACGGATATAGAACCGACAATAAAGTTTTGTGCAGCACCAGATTCTTTTAGAATAGCTAGACGATTTTCTTTATATCGTTCATCGCCAGAAAAGAAGGCTTCGATTTCATCTAATACTTTTTCATAAAAAATGGAATGCCCTTTTTCAGTACCAAACGGAACATTCATTGGCATTGAAGCATTAAGCCACGAAGTTGCTACTTGATTATAGTCACCTAGCTGGGAATACAATTCATTGATTACATTTTGCTGATATTTAGGAAGACACTGTATCCATGAATTGGGATATTCAGTAAAGATATCTTTTATGGTATTCATTCAGTCATCTCCTTTATATATGCAGCCGAAATAGCATGAGTAGTTTGATGAAGAGTTTGTGGATCAATACCGCCGATACTAATTCCACCATTTGTTACTTGTGGTGCATATGATCCTATAAGCATAGCTGATATAGATGAACTACCAGGAACTATTATGGGGCTACCAGATTGTCCAGGGCGTGATTGTATATTTAGGACAATATTCTTAGCCTTTATCCCAGAGGAATTGATAAGAATTTTTGCTCCAACAGAAGTATTTTGCTGTGTTAAAACCATTCGGCCGTGATCACAATGCGGGTAACCAAAGATAGAAATATTTTCTCCAACATGCACTGAGTCGGTTGAAGTTAAATCTAAAGTGGATTGAATGGTTTGGGGAACTTCTAATAGACATACGTCATAAATAGGATTAATTTCTTTTATTTTGGCTGGGACATAGGATACTTGCATATTTGAAGTATCTTGATAGTCCTGTATAGAGTTAATTCTGTTCATGATTATAACAAGGTCATTGTCGTTATTTCCAACAACGTGTGAAGCAGTTGCAAGGATTCCAGGTTTATTAATAAAGAATGCAGTGCCAAGTAAAGAAATTCCGGTTGGCGTGATTCTTCCTACTGGGTGAACTACATAACTAATATCAGTAAAAAACATGTTAAGACCTCCTTATAAATAATGTTTAGTTTGTATTATAGCATAAATGAGTTTATATACACCGCTCTTTTTGATTGGCATGGTATTTTATTTTTCTAGCAGCTTGCGAGCATATGTAAGTATTCTGCCTTCTACATTGCTGTCCTGCTTGATCATTTTGATGAGTGAATAAAGCTCAGGGTCATTGGATGAAGAAACAATAATGTAATCAGGATCTGTCTTATCAGATGTTCCGTAAAGAAAATCTATGTTGCAATTAAATGTCTGCGCAATGAAACCGACTGTGGGATAAGAGGGTTCACGTTGTCCATTTTCATAGCGGCCATATACCATTGGTGAGATATTAAGGCGACGTGCGGCCTCTGCTTTATTTATATTTAGAGTATTTCTGAGTTGGATTAATCTTTCAGGTTGAAATTTCATAGGTAAGCTCCTTCTTAAAAATCGATATTCAAGTGCTTGAATGTAATCATAAAAGATTATAAATTATAATTTTGGGTTTTTCAATGTTTACGTTGACAATAACCATTGGATATGATATTATTTCAATAACCAATGGTTATACGCATGAATGAATAGAGGGGAATAAAATGAAACATTATATTGAGATTCAAAGACTAAGGACACAAGACGTGGTCGTTGATGATACGTTGACACTTGAAAAAAACACGGATGCATTTATACAGGGAGATATAATCAGTATCACTGAGAAAATAGATGGTGCCAATTCAAGTATATATTATGATAAAAAGCTGGATAGACTGAGATGTTTTAGCAGTAAAAATGAACTTGATTTCAGCAACCAGTTGAGAGGTTTTTTGACTTATGTTGAGAGTCTGGATAAGGAGCCGTTTATTAAATATCCGAATTATATATTTTTTGGAGAGTGGCTTGTGAGCCATACGGTCATTTATGATGATTCCAATTATAACAAATGGTATTTATTTAGTGTGTATGATACAGTTTCAGGCAGATGGCTGTCACAGGATTTTGTTAAAAAATTTGCAGAAAAAAATGATTTTTGTTATCCGCATGAATTATACTATGGACCATTTATTAGTTGGAACCATTGTCTCAGCTTTGCCAATGCCCCGGCATATGGCACGCAGCAAGAGGGAATCGTCATAAAGAATCAGACTGCACTGGAGCAGGAGAGAGGTCCGCATATATTAAAATATGTAAATCCGGAGTTCAAGGAAACGCAGAAGAAGAATCATAAAAAGAAACTTGAAGATCCGAATAAATTGAACGAAAAAGCAGAGGCAGAAGAGTATATACGCATGATTGTAACAGATGCAAGGGTTATGAAGTGCTATCATAAGCTTGTTGATGATGGAATTTTACCGGAGAAATTTGAATTGAAACATATGAAGCATGTTGCACAAAATTTACCAAAGGCTGTGTATGAGGATTGCGTGAAGGAAGAATTGGAGATTTTAAAGAAAGCCGGTGAGTTTGGAGGCAAACTTTGCAGTAAGGTGACAATGGAAATTATTAAAGATAAATTGAAGATTGGTTGACTTTTTTGGCAGGAATTGTTAGTATATAAATGAAAGTTTACCACTGACCGATATGTGGTATATAAATGGTCGGGTTGAAAGTTTACCACTGACCGATATGTGGTATATAAATGGTCGGGTTGAAAAAGTCTTTTGCCGTAGTGCAAGAGACTTTTTTTGTGGAGATTAATAAATGATAAGGAATGGTTTTTATATTATCAAAGATAGCTTTTTTTCGGATATGTCGGATCCATATTTGAAAGGAAATAAAAACAAAATAGACCACACTACTATTGTTTTGAAGATAGCAATTATAATGGAATATATTGGATGATTCCTCTTTCAAGTCGGATTGATAAGTATAAGAAAATAGTAAGTAAAAGAACCGGTAAAGGAAGAACCTGTGATATAATTCACATTGTGAAACTTGATGATAGTCATAAAAGCGCTTTTCTGATACAGGATATGTTTCCAATTTCAGAAAAATATATAGAACGGGAATACACTATAGCAGGTAATCATCTTCGTTTAACCAGTGAACATGCTGCAAAAGAAATTGAACAAAAAGCAAGAAAAGTTTTGGGAATGCTGAAAAGAGGAATAAAATTTACTCCAACCCAACCAGATATACAGAAAATATATGAGAGGCTGCAACAGGATTTACCAGCAACACATTTGTAATTTTATAATAATCCGGGGGGATTTTCACTGTTTCCACCTATAATCTCCAAAATGGTTTAATAACGTTTGCTAACAATGCCTATTGTAAATAAAAGCTATTATCATTACAATAGAGATTAGTAATGCTCCGAACAATATGAAAGGCATAAAACCAATATGAAAAGACACACAAACATAATAATCACAGCCGTGGCATCGCTGCTTATCGTCACACTTGCGGGCAGAGAATTCATTAAAAATCATAAGAAAGAGTCTAATGATAAATCGTCTACGAATGTATCAGAAAATACATGTGAAGATATACCTGACACAAGTATACCTGACACGAGTACATCTGAAGTAGATATTCTGGATCCGACCTATGAGGATAATAAAGAGCAATTTTATATATCCGAAATCCCGGATGATATTTTTGAAAAAATGCAGGGCAAATCCTACAAGGCAGATTGTACACTCCCCAGAGAAAATCTGCGATATATACATGTACTACACGTAGGCTTTGACAATCAGGTACATGAAGGTGAGCTGGTTGTAAATAAAGATATCGCAGATGATGTACTTGAAATATTTAAGGAGCTCTATGAGTCCGGATATCAAATAGAAAAAGTCAGACTCGTTGATGAATATGATGCAGATGATGAGGCATCTATGAGCGACAATAATTCATCGGCCTTCAATTTCAGATTTATCTCCCACACTACAAAGATATCGAAGCATGGAATGGGAATGGCGGTGGATATCAACACTCTATACAATCCTTATGTCAAAACAGTTGATGGGGAGCTTTCGATTGAGCCTGCAAATGCCGCAGATTATGTTGACCGGAGCAAGGATTTTTCGCACAAGATTGACCATGATGATTTATGCTATAAGCTGTTTACGGAGCATGGTTTTGAGTGGGGAGGCGATTGGACGCATTCCAAGGATTATCAGCACTTTGAAAAATAATGCTGATAATTTCTACGGAAGCAGGTGACCTGCAGCCAGGTACAGCTCATACCATTCCTCGCGAGTCAGAGTAATATTGCATGCCGCGATAATTTCCTTCAGACGACTTTCGCTTGAAGTTCCGGTAACAATCTGCATATTTGCCGGATGGCGTAAAATCCATGCGGCCGCAATAGTAGTATCGCTGACATTGTATTTTTCGGCTATCACATGAAGTCTTTTATTCAGTTCCGGGTATTCGTCGCTTCCGAGAAAACAGCCTTTCCATGCCGGCATCTGAAACGGAGACCATGCCTGAAGAGTAATGTTGTGGAGGCGGCAGTAGTCGAGCAGACTTCCGTCGTGATCAATTGAACCGGTTGTTTCCATATTGACTTCCATACCATTTGCAACGAGATTGGAAACAGGAATGCTGAACTGAACCTGATTGACAACGAGTGGTTGGCGGACATATTTCTGTAGCAGTTCAATCTGCATCGGCTTATGATTTGAAACTCCAAAATGGCGAACCTTTCCACTTTCAAAAAGAACATCAAATGCAGCGGCAACCTCTTCCGGTTCTACGAGTGCATCCGGACGATGAAGCAGCAGAAGATCGAGATAATCTGTATGAAGCCTTTTTAAAATACCATCGACAGATTTCAGAATATGCTCCTTTGAGAAATCATAGAAGCCTTGGCGGATGCCACATTTTGACTGCAGGTAAATATCTTCACGCTTTATGGATGGATCGTCTGCAATTGCTTCGCCGAATACGCTCTCGCTCATACCGCCACCGTAGATATCCGCATGATCAAAGAAATATGCGCCCTGTTCCAGAGCTGCATGAATAAAATGATTCATCTCATCCTTTGATTTTTCAGAAAGGCGCATGCATCCGACTGCAACTGAAGGAACCTTTCGTATGTGATTGCCTAAAATTGTTTCTCTCATAGTAAAAATCTCCTTTGTAATTATTTTCTAATTCCCATAATGAGTGCGGCGTAGCCCCAATCCCATATGAGCTTTGCAAAGCTGTTTTCAAGATATTCGCGTAAGTCATCATCATCATATCCTGTCATGCGTGAGATGATGACAATATGCTCTCTGATAGTTTCATAAGTCAACGGACTATTGGTATTGTGATTGTACCACAAGAAAAGACTTTGACGTATAGCAGTGTATTCAATCATAATCCACTGCATTTTGATAATCATGTGTTCAATAATCTTTTTAGTGGATGCTGCTTCAGGCGATATCAGGTCGGAAAACAGCTCGTTTGCCAGATAATTGCGAAAAACAATGTCATAATCTGTGAGCATTGAGTAAAATTGTTTCTGCGATGTTTGCAAGGTGCGGCTCATGGAATTATTGTCTGACTGTGAATAAATATTGGAGTATCTACAAGCCTCGGTCAGTACAGGCTGAAGAAAGGCTGTGTATAAACCCTCTTTACGATAATTTACTGATAAATCCTGAAGCAGCTCATTACATTCGATAAATGTATCTTCGTCCGGGATATGGATATCTTCCATGGCGGTATTCAGTTCATTAAGCGTATGTCCGGAAAAATATTCCTGTATATGTGCATTGGTGATTGGCTGGTTTTTATATAATTCCAATAAAATGTAAAGCCCGTCAAGCAAAGCCTGCTCCACTGAAAGCCATTGGTCAGATATCAGTTTAATCAGATTATCACGGATTAAAAATGCCGGAGATAAATTATTCCGGGTCTCGGATATTACAGGAAATGTGACAGGTTTTTCGCACCACAGGTCGATAACGGCCGGACAGCACGGCATGAGTGTTCGTTCCTCATGTCTTGAAAACCGGTGGATTTCTCTGGGAAACAGTGCACATGTCTCTGAAAGCACTGCATCTGAGTATGTCATTACAAGATGACATAGCTTATCCTTTGAAAGAAACGGACACCGATGTTTTTCGTCCAGTTTAATAACCAGACTGCCATCCTTATGGCATGTGTATGAGCTTAGATTGTCACTTTTTCCAGACACTTTATCAGCAGAAAAAGGGGCTGTAGATAAAGTATCCGGAGGAGAAAGCTTCTTCCATTTGCGGTTTGTAGCGTCATCTACTGCAATTTTCCACTCCTGACAGCATGTGATACTGCATTTGTCAGCAATACATTTGAAATTGTTGTAATAGTCCGGTTGATAGTTTTTCATGTTTTTCCTTTACTTATATTATACAGATTTGTGAATAGAGCATAGTATAGCTTGTTATTATCAATCAATCACATGATGATTCAGCCATTTTCTTGAGTGGAATCTGGCAGTAAATATAATAGAACGAAGCATCCAGTCACAAGCCATGCCAATCCACACTGCAATCGGACCAAAGCCCCATACACGGCAGAGGTATATGCACAGGCTTACACGGCAAAGCCACATTGTGCAGCAGGATACAATCATGGAGAATTTCACATCGCCTGCGGCACGCAGTCCATATGGCGGGATGAAGGATGGTACCCAGCAGATTGGCTTGGCAATTGTGATAAAGGTAATCATCTCAAAGCAGAGCCGTGCACTGGCAGGTTCCATTCCGGCAAGCATTGTAATGGGCTTTGTGAGTATGAAAATTATCAGACAGCTGGCAATGATTACGACCTCAGACACCAGTGACAGTTTTTTGATATAGTAGACAGCTTCATCCTTTCTGCCGGCACCCAGACACTGTCCTACAACAGTCATAAGACCTATTCCTATTCCGATAGCGGCAATACCATTTAAGTTTTCGAGGATATTGGTCATGGCCTGGGCAGCGATAGCCACGGTTCCAAGAGTGGATACAGTAGACTGGATAGCCAGCTTTCCAAACTGGAACATGCTGTTTTCGATTCCTGATGGGATACCGATGAGCAGGATTTTTTTGATCAGGCCCCATTCAGGGCGTATAGACATATAGTTCTTTATGAAAATCGGTTCATTTTCCCTTCGAAGCTGTATGATAACGACAATCGCGCAGAATATTCGGGATACGAGAGTGGAAATAGCAGCTCCCTCAACACCCATGCCGAAGCCGAAAATCAGAATAGCGTTGCCGCCGATATTCATAAAGTTTGAAATAACAGATATGACCATAGGATTGCGACTGTTATTCTGTGCGCGCATAATGGATGCGCCGGCATCATAGAGACCTATAAAAGGAAATGACAGCAATGTAAAAAAGAAATAAACCTGTGAGTTCCTCATTACATCAGCTTCAACAGCGCCAAATATGGCACGAAGCAGCGACTTTCTTGTTATCAGACAAAAAGCAGATAAAAGTACAGATAGAAATGCCATGACAAAAAATACCTGTCTTGCAGCATGGCGGGCACCTTTTGTACTGTGACTTCCAAGATACTGTGAACAGAGAATCGCACCACCGGCGGCAAGCGCTGAAAGCGCCTGTATGACAAGGATATTGATTGAGTCTACAAGCGAGACCGCTGAGATAGCGGCAGAACCTACATTGCTGACCATCATTGTATCCACAGTTCCCATAAGAGAGGCTAATAGCTGCTCTATTATAATCGGAACCAAAAGCTTTCGAAGTTTAGTATTTGTATAAATATGATTGGTTGTAGTATGCAGGTTTGCTGTTTTTATTTTATCTGAATGTAAATTTGTCATATCTGATTACCTTTATTACCATATATTTTACGTGTTTAGGTTAGTACGATAAATTCGTAATGTCAATAAGGAATATTTAAAGTACTGGCAAAGAGTTAGTAATAAAAATCATTTAAATTGTCAGTAACTTCTGTTTTTTGAACAATATTGCACAATCCTCTTTTATTTTGAATCAAAAAGTTATACAATAGTACCATAGTAAAAGGCATCAAAACTAATTCCAAAATTAAATCACGAGAGGTATCAACATGAAAAAAGCAAAGAAACCACCTCTGTATAAAAGCTTCGGCTATGCCTTCGAGGGCATATTTACATGTATCAGAAATGAGCGCAATATCAAGATACACTGCACTGTCGCGATACTTGTAGTGATAGCAGGAGCGGTACTTGGGATAACACCGACTGAGTGGTGCATCTGCCTGACGCTGTTTGGACTGGTGATAGCCCTGGAGCTGGTCAACACTGCGATTGAGTCAGTTGTAGATTTGGTAACGACAGAGCGAAAGCCGCTTGCCAAGACAGCTAAGGACACGGCAGCAGGAGCAGTGCTTGTGGCAGCAATAATGGCTGCGATAGTTGGACTTATCATTTTTGTGCCAAGGATTGCTTCTCTATTATGATGATTAAAGGGTCAAAAGGTATCATCGATATGAGTAGCGAATATTTTTGATGTTCTTTATAAGGAGCTTATTCAGAGCAATCAATTTTAAATAACAGGAAACGGAGGATTTTACCATGGAAAGACTTACAGACGGATTAAAGAAGATTTTACTTGCAGGAATAGGAACAGTGGCAGTGACCGCTGAGAAATCAAAGGAAGTGCTTGATGAAATGGTCAAGAGAGGTGAGCTGACTGTCGAGCAGGGCAAGGTGCTCAATCAGGAGCTTAAGCATAATATCAAGGACACAGTAAAGAAAAATGTAAATGTATCTGTTAAGCCACAGTCACCGGAGGAGCTCGAGGAGCTTTTGGACAAGATGACACCTGAACAGATACAGGCTTTAAAGAGCAAGCTTGCACAGATGGATGAGGCTGACGTGGATCAAGAAGCTGATGAAAGCGTTTTCGAGGATGAGGACATTGTAACAGATACTTCAGCTGATGGAAAAAGTGCTTCCGGTGGAGAATCACAGACAGTGGATATAAAAATAGAAGCTGAGGACGATAAAGAGGAAAGCGTGAACTAGTATGGATAGCCGCCTGAAGGAGATGACAGCGGTACTTAAGAAGTACAAGCTCACGCATGGACTTACACCCGAAAAATTCAGACTTATATTGCAGGAGCTGGGACCTACCTATATTAAGCTTGGACAGATAATGTCGCTTCATTCGGATATTCTGCCAAAGGAATATTGTGAGGAGCTTATGAAGCTATGCTCAGATGTGGAGCCTATGCCGTTTGAGCAGGTGGAGGCTGTCATAGATGCTTCATTTGGCTATTCATGGAAGGATGTTTTTGCTTCAATAGATAAAAAGCCTCTTGGGGCAGCTTCTATAGCGCAGGTGCACAGGGCCACACTTAAAACCGGTGAGCAGGTGGTTGTGAAGGTACAAAGGAAGGGCATTCACGAGGTGATGTCAAAGGACATGGCGCTGCTTCACAAGGCGGTTAAGCTTGTGCCGCCCATCTCTATAAAGGGCATTGTGGATTTTGATATGGTGCTTGATGAGATGTGGGTGGTGGCACAGGAGGAGATGAATTTCCTGCTTGAGGCATCCAATATTGAGGAGTTTGCCAGCAATAACAGGGATGTTGCATTTGTAGCCACACCAAAGCTTTACCGCAAGTATACCACATCACATGTACTTGTCATGGAGTATATAAAGGGCTTTAATATCGATGACAAGGAGGGGCTTTTAAAGGATGGCTATGACCTTGAGGAGATAGGCAGTAAGCTGATTGACAACTATATCAGGCAGGTGATAGAGGATGGCTTCTTCCATGCGGACCCGCATCCGGGCAATGTAAAGATAAGGGATGGCAAAATTGTCTGGATTGATATGGGCATGATGGGAAGGCTTTCTGAGCATGACAAAAAGGAACTGAGCAATGCTGTTTACGGCATCGCCATGAACGATATCGACATGATAGAGGATGCGGTGCTTGCAATTGGTGACTTTAAGGGTGAGCCTGACAGGGCAAAGCTGTACAAGGATATCAAAATAATCATAAATAAATATGGCAGTCTGGATATGGGACAGGTAGATGTCGCAGAGTTTATTCAGGAACTTTTGGAGGTAATGAAGAACAACCGCATTGTTATGCCGCACGGTTTTACAATGCTTGCGAGGGGCATCACTCAGATAGAGGGCGTGCTTGCGGATATTGCACCTGGCATCAACATGGTTGGGATTGCTTCTGCAAGGATTAAACAGGAGATGCTTAAGAATTTTGATTTGAAGGGCGAGCTTAAAAAAGCCGGGAAGACAGCATACAAATCAGCTCATCGCATGGTGGAGCTGCCGGAGAGAATGGCGCAGATACTCGAGGAATATCAAAGAGGGCAGACACGCATAAATCTTGACATGCATGCTTCTGATGAGCTTGCGAGGCTTTTACACAGGCTGGTGAGAAATATCGTCATGGGCTTATGGGTTATGGCACTTCTAATCAGCTCAAGCATAGTGTGTACCACAGATATGACACCTAAGATACTTGGCATACCGGCGCTTGGTGTGATGGGATATGTGTTTGCATGCATCATAGTGCTTTATACGATTGTGAAGCATTTCATATCCAGACGGTGATAAAAAAGCAGGATTCTGAAATTAATCAGAAATCCTGCTTTTTAATTACGTTATATTATTTAGATGATTTTTTACTCTTTGCTTTTTTATAATCCTCATCAAGATGATATTTGTCCTGATACATGGTGAACTGACCTACAAATGCAGGCTCCTGTCCGGCCTTAAGCTCATTGAGATAATCATGTGTCTCGAATGATGAGTTGTGTGTCTGGATCAGGCATACAGCAATGTTTGAGCAGTGATCCGAAGCTCTCTCACAGTTTGTGATGTAATCTGTGAGGAATACGCCGAGTCTGCTGTCACATTTGCCCTTCTGAAGACGCTCGATATGATGATTTCTAATCTCCTTTGTGAGATCGTCAATAACCTGCTCAAGAGGCTCAACCTTGACTGCTTCTGTCAAATCGTTTTTGCTAAATGCCTCTACAGTGAGAGTGAGAATCTCGCGCAGAGCATTATTGAGCACCGTGAGCTCTTTTCTTGCGTTCTTTGAAAACTCAAGACTGTTGTCATCAATCTGCTTGGCAAGCTTTGCCATATTTATCGCATGATCTCCGATTCTCTCGAAGTCATTGATTGCATGAAGCATCTTTGAAATCTCGTTGTTGCCGTCCTCAGAAACATCCTTTCCGGATAAGTGAATGAGGAAGGTGTCAAGCTGATCCTCTAAGTAATCAAGGCGCTCCTCCATGACTTCAATATCATCAAACTTTGAATCTGAGTAATTGTCAAAGAGGTCTAAAGCATTCTTGAAGCTGTCTCTTGCAAGCTCAGCCATCTCGTTTGTCTTCTCAAGACATTCTTTGACAGCAAGTCCAGGTGAGAGTAAAAGTCTCTCGTCGAGTACAACCTGTCCGTCTGCGTTGTCAGTTGTGACAAGCTTCTTAGCAATCTTTACAAGAGTATTGCTAAATGGCAGAAGGATAATAGTGGTAGCAATATTGAAGATTGAGTGGAATACCGCAATCATTACAGGAGAGATGCTGTCATTAAATAATGCCAGATCAACAGCATAACGTGCGATACAGTATACTACAAGTCCAATTGCTGTACCAAACAGATTGAAGCTGATGTGGATGATGGATACTCTCTTGGCGTTTTTGTTTACGCCGATTGACGAAAGCAGTGCAGTCACGCATGTACCGATGTTCTGACCCATGATGATCGGGATAGCCATGCTATATGAGATAGCGCCTGTCATGGCTAAAGCCTGCAGCACGCCAACTGATGCGGCAGATGACTGGATGACTCCGGTAAATACAGCACCTACAAGCACTCCGAGGAATGGATTGTTAAATGTGGTGAGCAGTCCGGTAAATTCAGGCATATCTGCGAGCGGTGATACAGCGCCGCTCATGAGCTGCATACCATACATGAGTACGGCAAAACCTGCCATGATGATTCCAACGTCCTTGTGCTTTTCCTTCTTGCTTCCCATAATCATAATCACACCGATAAGCGCGATGACAGGGGAGAAGTTCTCAGGCTTTAACATCGAGATGAACAGATTGTCACTTTCGATACCTGAAAGACTAAGAATCCATGCGGTGAGAGTGGTTCCGATGTTGGAACCCATGATGACACCAACAGTCTGGGCAAGCTCCATGATGCCGGAGTTTACGAGTCCGACAAGCATAACAGTAAGTGCGGATGAGGATTGGATTGCAATAGTGACTATTGCTCCAAAAAACAAGCTCTTGATAGGGTTTGAGGTTACCTCCTTAAGTATCTTTTGGAGATTGCCTCCTGCGAGCTTCTCAAGACTGCCTGACATAACATGCATTCCGAAAAGGAAAAAGGCAAGTCCGCCGCATAACTGCAATATAGAGTAAATGTTCATGTTTACCTCCGTTTGTAAAAATAATTTGTTTTACTATTTGCTCCAGTTATACATATTTAGTTTACACAAAACACATATAACATAACATAATTTTTACATTCTATCAATATAATCTGAAATTTTAATAAAAAAAGTGATATTCACTTTTGAACACTTTTGAAAACACTTTAAAATTTATGTATATTTATGTTTTCTTTTGTTTACTTTTGAAGAAAAACGTTGTACAATTACAGTATAATAATTTTAGGTAATTATTCAGAAATTTACATTACAAGGTGGAGGTATATTATGTCAGACGTAAAAAGTGTTATTGAAAGCGGCAAGGCTGTGCTCGGAATAGAGTTCGGTTCTACCAGAATAAAGGCGGTGCTTATCGGGGATGACCATGCTCCTATAGCCACAGGTGCCCATGATTGGGAAAACATGCTTGTGGACGGCATCTGGACATACAGCCTGGATATGATTTGGGAGGGCATTTCAGACTGCTACAGCAAAATGGCGCAGGATGCAAAGGAAAAGTATGGAGTTACCATCAAAAAGCTTGCGGCAATCGGTATTTCCGGCATGATGCACGGCTATCTGCCTTTTGACAAGGAGGATAATCTGCTTGTGCCATTTCGGACATGGAGAAATACCATCACAGATGAGGCTGCAGCAGAGCTTACTGAGGTGCTTGGCTTTAATATTCCGCAGAGGTGGAGCATAGCGCATCTGTATCAGGCTATATTAAATAAAGAAGAGCATGTATCAAAGATAGCATATTTCACAACATTAGCAGGCTATATTCACTGGCAGCTCACAGGTGAAAAGGTCATAGGTGTCGGCGAGGCATCAGGCATGTTTCCTATCGATTCGAAGACCAGGGATTATGATGCGGCAATGCTTGATAAATTTGCAGCATTAAATAAGGTAAAAGAATATCCGTGGGATATAAGAGACATTCTGCCAAAGGTGCTTACGGCTGGAGAAAAGGCAGGTACGCTGACAGAGGAAGGAGCTAAAAGGCTTGATGTAAGCGGCAATCTGGAGAGCGGTATATTGCTTGCACCGCCGGAGGGAGACGCAGGCACTGGAATGGTCGCAACCAATTCTGTTGCAGTGCGTACCGGAAATGTATCAGCGGGCACATCTGTATTTGCTATGGTTGTGCTTGAAAAGGCACTTAAGGCAGTTCATGAGGAGCTTGATATGGTCACCACACCATCGGGAGATGCGGTAGCTATGGTGCACTGCAACAACTGTACGTCAGACTTAAATGCATGGGTGGGATTATTCAAGGAATTTTCAGAGCTGTTTGGCATGGATATAGATATGAATGACATATATGGAAAGCTCTACAACAATGCACTTACAGCCGATAAGGACTGTGGCGGCCTTGTAGCCTTTAATCTTTTCTCGGGAGAGCCTGTCATCGGACTCAACGAGGGCAGACCTATGTTTGCCAGAAAGCCGGATGCAAGGATGAATCTTGCAAACTTTATGCGCACACATCTCTATGCAAGTCTTGCAACACTAAAAATTGGCTGTGATATTCTCTTTAAAGAGGAAAAAGTAAAGGTAGACACACTTTACGGTCATGGTGGTCTGTTCAAGACAAAGGGTGTGGGCCAGAGCATACTTGCAGCGGCTATGGATGCACCGGTTGCGGTCATGGAGACGGCCGGAGAGGGCGGCCCGTGGGGCATGGCAGTGCTCGCAGCTTATATGGTGAATAAAGCAGATGGAGAGCCTTTGGAAAAATATCTTTCAGACAGGGTATTTAATGGCGAAAAGGGCATAGTAATGCAGCCGGACCCTGATGATGTAAAGGGCTTTGATGAGTACATAAATACATATAAGGCAGCAATTGAGGCAGAGCGTGCAATGGTAAAGGCTCTTCCGCTGTAATAGCAGAAAAAAATAATAAGAGAGGAACAGAAAATGCTTGAAGAATTAAAGAAACAGGTTTACGAAGCAAACATGGAGCTCCCAAGAAGAGGGCTCATCACATATACATGGGGCAATGTCAGTGGAATTGACAGGGAAACAGGCTATTTTGTCATCAAGCCAAGTGGAGTGGATTATGATGTGCTCACCCCTGATGATATGGTAGTCATGGATCTTGAAGGAAATAAGATAGAAGGAAAATACAAGCCTTCGTCAGACACTGCAACACACTTAGAGCTCTACAAAAAGTATCCGGATATCGGAGGAATTGTACATACTCACTCACCTGAGGCAGTTGCATGGGCACAGGCCGGCAGGGATATTCCGCTCTACGGCACCACTCACGCAGACTATTTCCTAGGCTCAATTCCATGTGCGAGAAATCTCACCACAGAGGAAATCAACGAAGCCTACGAGAAAAATACAGGCCTTGTCATCATAGAGACCTTTGAGAACAGAAAAATCAATCCTGTATACACACCGGCTGTGCTCTGTCAGAATCACGGACCGTTTGTTTGGGGAAAGGATGCAGCTGAGGCTGTGCACAACGCCGTTGTCCTTGAGGAAGTGGCAAAGATGGCCAGACTCACAGAGTCAGTAAATCCTGACGTGAAGCCAGCCCCGGACAACATAAAGGAGAAGCATTTCTACCGTAAGCATGGGGCTAACGCATACTATGGACAGAACTGATTTGTAGCTGTTATACGTGGCCTAAGTGCCGGTTTCCGTGGCGCATAACGCCTTGCCCCGCCGTTCATGGCGGGGCATTTTGGCGTGTGAAGCATAATTCGTACAGCCACTTAACAGCAAAGCGCAGCTCTCATGTGAGTCCGTGTGTGAAACCGCTTTGTGGGGCTTACGGCCCGTAGTATTCATATTATTTTGTGTTTACATAGCACAAAAAATGTGCTAAATTTTTATGTAAAGTACAGTCTCAAATGACTGTAAATAAGACATAAGGTGGTTGATAGAATGGTACTGGCAGTTGAGATAATAGTCTGCTGCTTAATATTTGGCATATACAGAGTAATACGGATAAAGCGGGATCCGGCATATAAGATAAGCAATATGCCCGAGAAACTGCAGAAAAAGGTCATGCATATGCGTGGATACAGAAATCGGAATATCCGTATCATGACAGACTGGGAGAAGTTTGTAAAGAAGCTTCCGGCACTTATATTCTGGACGATAGCGCTTGTCATACTGACATCAATAGCAGGGGCAACAAGCTTTTCAACGGGCTTTGTGTTTGCACTTTTGATATGGATGGCAGTCCTATTGTTTCTTGAACTGGTAGTATACTGTGGCTGGTATGCACATACACCGAAAGTGTGGATAAAGGGTACCGAGGATATGGCGAAAAAGACATATACCAATTATGCACATTATATCGGGCTGATACCACAGAGAGCTTTGATGGGGATAGTTGTTGCAATCATAGTTGGGCTTGTGATAGACGTGATACCCAGACTTGACAACAGTAATTATTCGCCGAAATATACAGAGATAGAGGATACATTACAGGCGGCCTGCGACAATTACAGGATTCCGGGCATGGCTGTTGAGGTGGTAGATGCAGAGGGCGTGCTTTTCTCAGGTACATATGGGGATTGCAAGAGTCTTGACACACCGTTTATCACCGGTTCACTCAGCAAGTCGTTTACTGCGGCATGCATCATGAAGCTGTATGAGGGAGGATATCTGAATATTGACAGTCCGGTAAATTCTTATCTGGATGCAGCTGAGGTATTCAAAAATCCAAAGGATGCGACTAAGATTACGATAAGACAGCTGCTCAATCACACCAGCGGACTTGGCGTGTACCAGCATGTGGGAAATGCAAAGATTGTTGGCAAAAATGGAGAATATACATATGCGAATGTAAATTATGACATACTTGGTCTTATAGTGGAAAAAGTATCAGGTGTTAGTTACAGCGAATATCTGACAGCGACATTTTTTACACCACTTGGCATGACTCACAGCAGCGCAGCCTATGCAAAAGCGAAGGAGGATGGTCTGATTACAGGCCACAACAATTATTTCGGTTTTTCGGTGGAAAGCGATGTGAAGTATCCGCTCAGCGATTCATGGTCCACTGTACCGGCGGGCTATATTGCATCCAGCGCAAATGATATGGGAAAATATCTGCAGATGTATCTGCGTGGCGGCTATGGAATACTCTCTGACAAGAGCCTTAGCACAATGTTTCGGGTAACAGTTCCTATGGATGAGTCCGGTGAGACAGGCTATGGTATGGGCTGGGTACGTTCGGATAAATATGTCGAGACAGTGTACAATCACACAGGTCTCACTGAGAACTATATCGCAGACATGTATCTGCTTCCGGAGAGCGGTGTGGGCGTTGTATTCCTCGCTAATACCAATGACTATATGGTTACAAACCATCTGATGAACAAGGTAACCTCAAAGGTTGTGATGACACTTATGGGATACGCAACAGACGAGCTTGACCCCAAGGATTATGTCGATGCGCACCTGTTCTATGACCTTGTTTTTGCGGCATTTATATCGGTTGCGCTGATGGAGATTATCAAGTCGCACAAATGGAGAACAGACAATAGCGGAAACCTGATAGCGAATATTTTTCTGCATCTGTTTTTGCCGGTGGGCATAGTTATTGCGCCTATTGTCGGAGGTATACCATACTGGGTAATAAAGGACTATGTTCCTGATTTATTTATTGTGGCATGCCTGAGTGTAGTACTTCTTGCAATAGGTGGAATCTTGAAGCTTAAAAACAGGAGAAATTCATAAGATAAAAGCAGAAGAAATAGAAATGCGGCTACTGTAATATGTAGCCGCATAATTTTTTGACCATAGCATCGTGGGAGGAGTCACAGCACACTCCGACAGTACATGAAGAGTATAAGCCGGAGGCTTTGACAAATTCATTGTCATCTGCTGAAAGCCTGATACCACAAGGATATTCCTTACCATCTATTGTCATATATACAAGCCTGTCCTTATATTTTTCAATGATGGTTTTATCCAGATATTTGCTTATATCTTCAAAGCAGACATTTTTGGCGTAATAATCAAAGGTCTTATCATCCATAAAGCATATATCGTATTCGTTAGAAGCAAAGTATGCTGTGAGGGCTGCCATGTTCTGATAGTCTAAGCCATTTTTGTCTACATTGACACGGATATTTTTATTTAAGACAATTTCATCCTCTGACAAATCATAGCCGTTATCTGTGAGAAAGTCATTGAAAATATCGGCGCCGTTGTCCTCTGTGGTGCTGTTTTCTACATTTACGCATAATACGCTCAAAACAGTATTTTTCTGCGCAAGCCGGCCGTGAATAAAGGATGTGACTGCTATGATTCCGATAATGACAAGAAATATCGGTATTTTGTAATAGTCCCATATATATTGTATTTTCTGACTGAATGTCAGCTCTTTAAAAGGTGTCTTTTGTTCCATGATTTTATCTCCTTCTGATATGATGTGCTGTAGTTTAAGAATATTATAAGGTAATTTATAGAAATTTACCAATAAACATTCTATTAACTGCCTTTTTCTTTTTAGATTATTATGCTATAATGAGCCAAAACATAGATAATACAAAAGGAGAATAATATGAAAGCAAGCCACAGAAAAGATGTTATAATCGCCAGACTGATTTTTGCAGCAATATGTCTTTTTCTTATTGCCCTGATTGCTACAATAGTGATTACCGTTACCTCAAAGGGCGGCAAAAAAAAGGAGCAGGACAAGGTACAACAGAATGCAGTTAGCGAAAGTGAAACTGACAGTGCCGGCGATAGTGATACAGAGATAGGCGCCATATATCTGCCACAGCAGACTACAGAGGGTACCGAAAAAACTTACGTCACCACTACAAGCAGTGTAAACATGAGAGAGAAGCCTGATAAAAACGCAAATATAATTAATGTTATAGGACCGGATGTGAAGATTGAGTTTGTATCAGAGGACAATGGCTGGACACAGGTTATCTTCCAGGGCCAGACAGGCTATGTCAGCTCTGACTACGTCAAGTCAGATATGGCAGACAGCACTACAGACAGCGGCACATCAGGAGATGCAGATAGTGCTGCACAGTCACAGTAATAGATACATGGTGAGGTAATGTATATGACAGGAATTATATGGGCATGTGCTGCAACGTTTATTGCAGCATGTGTGCCTATTTTGGCCAAGGTTGGAACTAAAAAGACAGACCCGGCGCTGGCGGGAAGCATTGCCGGGATTGTTTTATGTGCGTCTATATTTTTTTACAGGAAAGATAATATAATGGGAAGCAGCCTGATTGCACTCGGCCAAAGGAGCGTTATATTTATACTTCTGGCAGGGCTTGCAACAGGGCTTTTTGGCATCTGTTTTTTTAAATCCATATATGATGGCTACACATTTCAGGTTACAGCTATAGTTAAATGCAGCTATATAATCACGCTTGCAGCGGGATTTTTTCTGTTTCATAACACCCCTGACACTTTTGATTATATAGCGATTGCACTCATGATTGTTGGAACGGTTATTTTAAATTTGGATGGAACAGGTATTTTGTTTGCGCTTCTTGCTGCAGTTTGTGCGTCGGCAGCGCATATTTTGGTGTCACTTGGCGGAATACAGCTGGATAAGGGCTTTATTGCGTTCTGGTGTGTATTTATAGGAACGCTGGTGCTTATTATATTTACTATTGCAACAGGAGGCATGAAGAAAATCGGATCCATGTCATTTGTTGATGGTATATGCCTGATTCTTGCAGGCATTGCATACCCGTTAGCATATGATTTTTATGGCAGGGCAGTTTCAATGCCCGGCAGCTATGCAGGGTATATTTTTAATTTGACGATTATTGTGATGATGATATGCTCCAGCGTGATACTGAAGGAGAAGATATCGGGAAAGAAATTCCTGGGAGCATGCATTTTTATTGCAGCATTGTTTGTTATAGCATGCAACTAATAGCTGAATATAGCATATAATGATTAAAAAGAGGTTTTTTGATGTTACCTTTTTATAAAACATTTCCGTTTATGGATTACTATAAAAATGAGGAGGCATTTGCAAAGGACCTGGGGATGATAAAGGATATGTATCCGCTTGATACGGCGATGATACAGTCCGCAGTAGAGCAGCGCATGGATGAGCTGGAGTATGAGGGCAGTTTTATCTATGATGAGGTGCCTGACAGGCAGCGTCTTTTCGATGAGGCAGACAGGATTGCCGGCAGATTTATCTCAGAGCAAAGCAGCAGGTGCTTTATCTGTACAATAGCGGGCATACTTTTTAACTGTGAACTCTGCAGACGCAGATGCAGATACAGAAGATACCAAAGATTCTGGTAGATATAAGGATATGATTTTATGAGTAAGAAAGTGATAAAGCCGATAGTACTTATAGTAGTATTTATTGCAGCATTAATTACATTTTGCATAACTACAAACAAGGGAAATAAGGATATGACCACGAAGCAGGCGGATGCAACGCTGCCGGTTATGTCATTTAATCTGGATAAAATAAAGATAAACACCCTCCATGGATATACTACTGAGATGGATCCGACAAAGATGCGCGATTGCGTTATTCCAATTTCGGATGACAGGAAGCTCTCATTATCCATTTCAACATATGGCATGGCTGTTGACAGGATATCATACAAGATCAGAAGCATGGATGGCAAGAGGCTGGTGGCCGATGACGAGATATCTTCTTTTTCTAATAAGGATAATACTATTCAGGCGGACATAAGCATGCCGAATGTTATGGATGAAAATACTGAGTATCTTTTGGTGTTTACCATCACAAGCGGTCAGGATAATGTATATTATTACAGCAGGATTATGCAGACCGATGGAAAGGCAGCTGCAAAGGTTGTTGAGTTTGCAAAGAAGTTTCATGATGAGACGTTTATAAAGGATGACAAATCCTTCTTTACAACATATATGGAGACAACAACCGGTGACAGAAATACGCTTGCACATGTGGATCTGACATCTACGGTGAGTCAGATTACCTGGGGCTCAATGGCCGCTGCACAGTATACGAATCCTGTCATAGCCCTAAAGGAAATAAACGATTCTTATGATGTGGTCACAATAGACTATGTGATGAGTTGTGTGGACGGTAAGGGTGAGACTGAGTATTACAATGTAAGAGAATATTTCAGGCTGCGCCAGACGGAAAGCCGTATGTACGTGCTCAACTATGAGAGAACGGCAAATCAGATTTTTAATAGTGAAAACAGCTTTATATCGGATTCAGGCAGCGTAATGCTTGGCATCAGAAGCAGTGAGGCAGAGTACAGGGCCAATGAAGCAGGCAGTGTGATATGCTTTGTCCAGGAGGGAGATTTATACTCCTATGATATCAACAATGGAATGATAATCAAGGTATTCAGCTTCAGGGACGCTGAGGGCATTGATGAGCGTGAAAACTGGAATCATCACGATATAAAGATTGTCAGTGTAGACGAAGCGGGCAGTATTGATTTTGTGGTATACGGATATATGAACAGAGGCACCCACGAGGGAGAGGTGGGAGCCGGTGTGTACCATTATGACGGTCTGGCACATACTATAGATGAGGAAGCGTTTATTCCTTCTAAGACATCATATGAGGTGCTAAAGGCTGAGATGGGCAAGATGCTTTATCTCAATGAGAAGAATGAATTCTATCTCATGATGGATGACAGTCTCTATAGGATTAATTTAGGCTCCATGTCAGTAAAGAAGGTGGTTGAGGGCTTGTCTACAGGCTCTTACTGCGCATCGGAGAGTAACAGATACTTTGCATGGGTGGATTCTGCAAATCAGTACTCATCAAATACCATAAAAGTGATGGATTTAAAGAGTGGCAAGACCTTTGAGGTCAAAAAGGGCAACGACCAGTATCTGCGTCCGCTTGGCTTCATAGGTGAGGATTTCATATATGGACAGGCGAATGCTGCTGATGTGGTCTCTGATGCAGCCGGAAACACAACATTTCCGATGAATGGCCTTATTATTCTTGATACATCTGACCAGTCGGAGCTTAAGACATATACCCCTTCGGGCGGCTATGTCGAGAAAATTTCTGTGGATGGATATACGGTAACGATAGATCTGATTGCACAAAACAATGGTGTGTATGCAGAAATCGGTCAGGATACCATTATGAACCGGGAGGCTGATTCGAAGCAGAAGATAGCTCTTGATACGAGCCAGTCCGATACAAAGCTGACGGTCAGCGCTATTAGTATAGCAGGTGGTAAAAAGCCGGATAAGCTGAAGCAGCTGACAGCACAGATGACTATAAATTCGCATGATACTACTGTTGATTTAAAGTTTGATGACAATACAGTCCATTTCTATGTTTATGCAAAGGGGGATGTGATTTTTGCATCTGATAACATCTCGGATGCCATAAAACAGGCAAATGACAGCATGGGAGTGGTAATTGACTCAAACCAGCAGTATGTATGGATGAGGGCAAGAAAAAATGCAGTAAATGCATTTGCGAATATTGCATGTAATGAAACCGATAAGGATGCTGACAGTGTCGTGAAGTCAGTAAGTGCAATGCTTACTTACAATGATGTTACGGTAAGTGTATCTGAGCTGATTGGAGCAGGCAGCAGTGCTGTTGATGTGCTCAAAAACAACCTGCCGGACAAGGAAATCCTGGATTTACAGGGAGTGTCTTCTGAGGATATTATCTTTTATATCAGCCAGGGCAATCCGGTATTTGCGATGACGGGAAATACGTCGGCAGTGCTTGTGACAGGATACTCTTCAAATGGAGCTTTATATATTTATAATCCGGATAATGGCGCAACAACATCGATGAGCTATGAGGATGCTGACAGAATGTTTTATAATGGTGGCTTGCATTTTATCACGTACATGACAAAATAAACAGAATAATGTTGTAATAATGCTGATTTTGTGACATTAAATGTAAGCTCATTAGGTAAAGTTTAACAGAAATTTTCCTAAGGATTGAAAAGCGGTTACAATTGGGATATATTAAATAAGTATGAAATAGGTTTAATACTTTTTGTTTAAGGAGAACGTATGAGTAAGAAGAGTATTGTCGTTACAAAAGTATGTGAAGGTCATGACAATCCAATCGCAGAGCTTGTTCAAGTGGCATGCAAGTTCGATAGTGAGATTACATTGGAGAGTGACAATCGCAAAATCAATGCAAAAAGCATCATGGGTATTATGGCATTTAATCCTTCAGATGGAATGACTGTTGATATTGTTACAAAGGGTGATGATGAGCAGGAAGCTTTAGTTGCAATTGAAAATTTTTTAGTATGTGAATAATGAGCATGAGGAGGAAAATAGTATGCGTAAAAAGAATAACTCAAAGACAGTTAAGCAGGCAGTAAAGCCGGTTGAAGTTAAAAAAGAGGAAACAGTGGCACAGCCGGTTTCAGAGCCTAAGGCTGATGCAAAAGCCGATGTAAAGGCTGAGGTAGAAAAAGCCGTAGAGAAGACAACCGAGAAGGTTGAGAAGGCTGTTGAAAAGACAACTGAAAAGGTTGCTGAGAAGGCCGCTGAGGTTAAGGCTGATGTAAAGGACACTGTTAAGAAGACAACAGCAAAGGCAGCAAAAGCTGCAAAGACAGCTAAAGAAGCAAAGCCTGCAAAGAAGGAGCCGGTAAAGCCGGAGATTATTGTTCAGTACCAGAACAGCGAGGTTGATACAGCAGCTGTTGAGGAGCGTGTTAAGGCTCAGTTCGTTGCTGAGGGACACAAGGCAGGCTTCATCAGAAAGCTTAGCATCTACATCAAGCCGGAGGAGTATTCTGCATACTATGTTATAAATGATAAGTTTTCAGGTCGTGTAGATTTATTCTAGTCAGACATTATTAGGGAATACATATTTTATCAAGTGAATAATAAAAGCCGATACATTTCGTGGAGACACGGTGTATCGGCTTTTGTTTTATGTATAGGTATGTGTAAAAGCAGCTGTATGACAGTTTAAATGCATTATGAAATACTTAGTGGACAAACAAAAAAGGGTAACAAAAAAGCGGGTGATGGGAATCGAACCCACGTATCCAGCTTGGAAGGCTGGTGTTCTACCATTGAACTACACCCGCATAGGAATATTTAATTTGTTGTATAATGCCCAGTTCCGGAATCGAACCAGAGACACACGGATTTTCAGTCCGTTGCTCTACCAACTGAGCTAACTGGGCTTGTCTCACAACAAAAGTTATTCTACACGATTTGTCTGTTGATGTCAATATTAAAATTGAGAAAAATTGGATAGTTACAATAAACAAGAAATATAGTATTAAAAACCATATAAAATAGAAAATGATATAATTTTACCTTGACATGAATACCATAAAGGGTTACTATGTGTATATGTTTGATTATCAAATAATTTGAATATCAAACAGAAAAACGGAATTTATATATGTTCGGAGGTACATATTATGTTGAGAGAACTGAGAATCGGAGATATGGTTGCAAAGCTTCCTATCATTCAGGGAGGCATGGGAGTTGGAGTGAGTCTTAGCAGACTGGCCGGAGCTGTTGCTAAGGAGGGGGGTGTAGGAGTGATTTCCACCGCGCAGATTGGCTTTGAGGAGCCGGAGTTTGAAAAGGACCAGGCAAAGGCTAATCTGATAGCTATCAAGAAGCATATTAAGAAAGCAAAGGAGCTTGCCTGTGGACATGGAATGGTAGGTGTCAATATCATGGTGGCTTTAAAGCATTACAAGGAGCATGTTCTGGCTGCGGTTGAAGCAGGTGCTGATGTTATTATAAGCGGGGCAGGACTTCCGATGGAACTGCCTGAACTGGTTGATGAAAAGTCACATACAAGGATTGCTCCGATTGTTTCTTCAAAGAGAGCAGCAAATCTGATTCTTAAAATGTGGGCACACAGATACAACCGCACAGCGGACTTTATTGTTATCGAGGGACCAAAGGCCGGAGGACATTTGGGATTTTCCAATGAACAGCTTGCAGATATGGAGAATATGGATTATGACAGCGAGATTAAGGAGATTATCAGCTGTGCAAAGACATATGAGGAGAAGTTTAAAAAGCACATTCCGGTAATTGTAGCAGGCGGAGTGTTTACACATGAGGATGTCATGCACTGCATGGAGCTTGGAGCCGACGGAGTGCAGGTGGCGAGCCGTTTTGTGGCGACAGAGGAGTGTGACGCATCTGATGCCTATAAGCATGCTTATCTAAACGCGAATGAGTCTGATGTGCAGATTATACAAAGCCCGGTCGGAATGCCGGGGCGTGCTGTCAGAAATGAGTTTATCAGGGGATTGGAAAAGGAAAAGCAGCCTATCACAAAGTGCTATAATTGTCTTGAGAAATGTAACCCTGCAACAGTGCCATACTGTATTACGAAGGCACTGATTGCAGCGGTTAAAGGAGATATGCAAAATGGTCTGGTATTCTGCGGTGCCAATGTGGGCCGCATAAACCGGATGACTACGGTACACGAGCTTATGAGTGAGCTTGTGGGAGCATAGGCAGTACATCCTCACAGTAGCAGCGAAGCACTTCACCTACACTCCATGCCTGCGCATAGCAGCCACGGCCGTTGTGAGGGGCATCGCCGTCAAATATCTCGCATATTGAGCCGATACAGTTGTTGAGCAGATGCTCCCTTACAGGGTCAAGCAGTTTGTCAGCGCATAAAGCGGTCGCCTTCGTGCGGCCGTTTACCTTTACATAGGCACTGATAAAACCACCGAGCAGAAAGCCCCAGGCTGTTCCCTGATGATAGGCGTGGTCGCGCTTTGAGAGAGAGCCGATGTAAATCGGATGGTAATCCTTGTGGTCAGGATCGAGCGAACGCAGTCCGCAGCCTACGTACAGCTTATCCATTACCGTATCCACAATTGCTTTTTCACGCTCCTTGTCAAGCATGGTAAATGGCAGGCTTACGGCATAAATCTGGTTTGGACGGATTGTATCGTCATCCTCGTCAACCACATCATACAGGCAGCCTGTGTTTTCATTCCAGAAGCGTTTGTTGAAGGAAGTCTTTACGAGAGAAGCAAGCTGTCTGTAGCTTTCATCGTTATCGCCAAACTTAGCCTGAAGCATATCCATGGTGCACAGTGCGTTGTACCAAAGTGCATTTATCTCGACAGGCTTGCCGTGACGAGGCGTAGCAACCCAGTCACCGACACGCACATCCATCCATGTTACCTGGTCGAGTCCGCTTCCGGCATGAATGAGCCCGTCCGTGTCCATATATATGGAAAAATCAGTGCCTTTTTTATAAGTAGATATGATATCCTTTAAGCATGGATAAATATCCTTCTTTATAAATTCATAGGCATCGGGAGTGGCCACATATTCAAGATATTTGTAGACAGCATAAAAATACCACAGTGATGCATCTACAGTATTGTAGAGAGGCTCAAGTCCGCTGTCCGGGAACATATTCGGGATGAGCCCGTCCTTACAGTACTTGGCAAAGGTCAGTAGTATATCGTGAGCTTTTTCAAAACGGCCGGTGCAAAGTGTCAGGCCGGTGTATGAAATCATAGTGTCACGGCCCCAGTCTGTAAACCAAGGAAGTCCGGCGAGCACAGTGTCATAGCCTGTTGACTGTCTGTATGCGATGAACTGGTTTGCGGCCACAGTAAGCTTCACGGCAAAGTCATCAGTGAAGCCGCTTCTTTTAATCAGCTCGTCGGTGTAGTCAAGCTGCGCACGTAATATTTCAAAAGCACTTTCGTTATCAGAAACAAGGTGTTTGGCGAAGACAGTGCCTGAGTTGTCATTACCGGCTTCAAGCGGTACGATATCGCACATTATAGAAAAATGCATTGATTCACCGGCAGGAATATCCACGCTCACGTCATATGGGCAAAATGCACAGTCGAGGCCAGGAACTTCATTGTCCACCTCGGTCTGAGCCTCAAGGTCACAGATATATTTGTCGTCTCTTTCAATAAGCTCTCCGCCTGAAAAAACAATGCGGATACAGTGGTCATCCTGAGCTTTTGGAATGAGGGTAAAGCCATGCTCCTGCTTTTGGACCTCGAATTTTAATGAATCGACGGTGGAACTTTCAGAGTGCTCACGGAAGTTCATAAGAGGCGTGATCAAAAGCTTAGACGCTTCGCCTTTGTTTTGAACCTCATATGCCACGGCAGCGAGATTTTTTCCCTGTGCCAGTGCGATGTGTTTTTTTATGGTGATATCACCGGCCTCATATGTAAAGCATATGGTTCCATCGTATGTGAAATCTCTTATATATTGGATGCCGTCTGTGTGGCATCCGCCCTTGAACTGGTCACTTGAGAGGTCGTAGGTGTGGCTGTCTGTGACTATTTTTTCGTTTGTCTTTGAGAAGCAGACGTATCTTTGCACAGGAGCATGAAGGCTTGCAATCAGATAGCCCTGATGCGTACGGTTTATCGCACCGGTGACTGAACCGCCGGCATATCCGCCAAGGCCGTTGGTTAAAGCCCACTCCCTTCTTATGTTGTTTTTGAAATCGTTTTGTACTTTTATGTTAAATTGCATCGTAATCCCCCGAAATTTCACTAAAATTTTATAATATTTTAACATATAACTGTGAAAAAATCTATACGAAACGGCAAAAATCTGTTATCATTATAAAGATATATATTTTCAATATGCAAAGGAGAATTATAATGGAAGTATTTACATTGATTGCACGTAAAAAAAATGTGGCGCTGGTATTTGTTTCGTACCTGCTTGTGGCTCTTGCTGCGATAAGTCTTCTGACTATCTGCATCGGCTTTGCACCGGGTATTTTATTTGCAGTAGTATTTGGACTTATTGCATATCTTATGATAATGGCACAGAACACCGAGTTTGAATATTCATATTTTGACGGAGAGCTGCGTTTTGCCAAAATTAAAAACAAGAGCCGCAGAAAGCGTCTTGGAATATACAGCATGGAGTCTGTAGCAGCAATCGCACCGGCAGGAGACAGAAGCGTATACAATTACGAGAATGGAAATGAGCTCAAGGAAATAGACTATACCTCAGGTCAGAAGGATGTACCTTATTATGATATCGTCATCAAATCGCCTGAAGAGAATGTGCTTATAAAGGCGGAGCTTGATGACAAGTTCCTCACAGAGGTGGAGAAAAAATACAGATCAAAGGTTAAAAGAAGAGAGGAGTAATTACTCCTCTCCTTCCAAATGGTACATTTTGGGTTTTGTTTTGCCGACATCGTGGGCAGAGATTCTCTTTATAGTCATATGGCAGAGGCCTTTTACAGTTTTCACATACTTTTGTGCTGGTGTTAAAAAGACTTTTAGGATTATCCATGGGTGCCGCCTTAAGCTTGTTTTATTCACTATATCATAACAGATTTTATAAAGAAAGTAGGGACTTTTATAATGTCAATTGCAGTTTTCGATTCAGGAGTCGGCGGAATAAGCGTCTTAAAGAGCCTGGTTGAAGTGATGCCTAACGAAGATTTTATATATTACGGTGATTCAGCAAATGCGCCTTATGGTACAAAAACACTTGAGCAGGTGCGAGCTTTGACCTGTGAGCATGCAAAGGAGTTGATTTTAAATCAGCATGCAAAGGGGCTTGTTGTCGCATGCAATACAGCCACCAGCGCGGCAGTGCGTATATTAAGAGAGCAATATCCCGATGTTCCTATCGTAGGGATAGAGCCTGCAGTCAAGCCTGCGATGCTTTTTATGGAAAATCCGAGAGTGCTTGTGATGGCTACACCTATGACTATCAGGGAGGAAAAACTTAAAAAGCTTATGGACAGATACAGACACTTGGGTGAGATTATTCCATTGCCTTGTCCGGGGCTTATGAATTTCGTTGAGAGAGGTGACTTGTACGGTGATGATGTGAGACAGTATCTCGAGGAACTTTTGTATTCATATTCGCATAATGAGATAGATGCGGTTGTGCTGGGATGCACACATTATCCGTTTGTCAGAAAAATGATACAGGAGGTGCTTGGAGATAGGGTGCGTGTGTTCGATGGAGGAAACGGTACAGCGCGTGAGATGAAAAGACGTCTCGCAGAAAAAGGTCTGCTGACAGACAGCACCGCTGCAGGTATTGTGGATTTTCAAAACAGCCTGACCGGTCAGAGCCACGAAGATAAAATACAGCTCTGTAAGACACTTTTTAACAAAAAAATTTAGTTGTTATTTACAGAATATTACAAATCTAAAAAAAGTATAAAATAATCATGGCTTTTTTAATAAAATATTTCTAAAATGTACATTGTTAGGACATAATTACCACATATACTTGTTCTTGTAAGAGGAACAAAACCTTTTACATTATTCCCTTTTTATTAATAAACATTTTCATAACTAAACTCCTCGAGAAAGGATCGCGTTGTTACCGCGTGTAACATCGCGGTCCTTTCTCACGTTTTGCATGCAGGCTGCGGAGCCGCAGCCTTACTGCTTTAGTTATGCATAACGCTTCCACATATATCGTTCAGCACACACATGTCACAGTGCGGTGTGGTTCGGGCAGTGCATACGGCGCGTCCATGATCAACCAGCCTGTGGCAGAAGTCATTGCTCTCCTCGGGTGGGATGATTTTCCAAAGCTCCATCTCCACTTTTTTCGGGTCTTTTATTCCATCTACAAGTCCTATACGGTTGCAAAGGCGTATGCAGTGTGTGTCGGTGACGATGGCAGGCTTGCCGTACACATCACCCATAATCAGGTTGGCACTCTTTCTGCCGACTCCCGGCAGCTTCAGCAGATCGGTCATATTGTCAGGCACAAGACCGCCAAAATTATCGCGAAGCATTCTCATGCAGGCACTTATATCACGTGCCTTACTCTTTCCCAGGCCGCATGGACGTACAATTTCTTCTATGTCGGAAACATCAGCATCAGCGAGAGCCTCGATTGAAGGATATTTTTTGAACAAATCCACCACGACTACATTTACGCGGGCATCAGTGCACTGGGCTGCGAGCCTGACTGATACGAGGAGCTTCCATGCCTCGTCGTACTCAAGAGTGCAATCGGTGCGGGGATATGCGGTTTTTAGTCTTTTTATTACTTCAATGGCTAATTTTTCTTTTGTCATATGAGCCTCCTTATATTTGTTTTGTAACTATTCAGTAACTTTATTTTATAGTATACAAAAATGCGCGGAGATTGTAAAATGGATTTACGTGGAGCGGATTACGTGAGAGGAACGGTGTGAAACTGGAAAATATGAATAATGCATATGCAAATAAAAAATGTACAAATAACATATATATAAACAACAGATATACAATAGAAGTAACCAGGAAAAGAATAAAAAACATGTATCTTCGTGTGAAGGACACAGATGGCACACTATCAGTGAGTGCCCCTTATGGCATGAGTGATACAGAAATCAGGAAATTTGTGGAGAGCAAATCAGACTGGATTGAGCAAACCACACGGGAAATGCTTAATGTAAGGCAGCTTAAGGAGCAGGAGCCGGTTATGGCACCCTTCATGGAGAGGGAGATGCGTCGGCGGCTTAAGATGCAGCTGCAGAGGTTTATCGACAAATGGGAGCCGGTTATGGGAGTTAAGTCAGCCGGCTTTACGATAAAGAAGATGAAGACAAGGTGGGGATCGTGCAACGTGAAGTCACATCATCTGAATTTCAACCTTCTGCTGGCTAAGGTGCCGTCGGAGTGCGCAGAGTATGTGGTGGTTCACGAGCTTACACATCTGCTTGAACCAAGTCATAATGCCAGGTTCTGGTCGCTGATGGAATATTATCTGCCGGAAAGCAAAAAGCTGCGTAAACAACTTGCTGGCTTTTCTGCGCAGGATATGATATGATATCATTAAAGACCCACTTAGAGAAAGGAAGCTTCAAATGGAATTTTGGGATATATACGATAAGGATAAAAAGCCGACAGGCCGTACAATGAAAAAAAACGACTGGATACTTAAGGATGGAGAGTATCATCTTTCAGTGCTTGGCGTGATTCACAGACCAGATGGCAGATTTCTTATCACACAGCGTGTCATGACAAAGGCATGGGCACCGGGCTGGTGGGAGGTTTCAGGAGGAGCTGCACAGGCAGGTGAGAGCTCATTTACCGCAGTCTGCAGAGAGGTGAAGGAGGAGGTAGGCCTTGATGTATCACAGTGTCCGGGAGGGCTTGCCTATACCTATCACAGAGAAAATCCGGGCGAGGGTGACAACTATTTCGTGGATGTTTACCGCTTTGAGCTTGATTTTAAGGAGTCTGACGTACAGATTCAGACAGAGGAGGCACTTGGGTTTAAAATTGCCACACTCGATGAAATAAAAGAGCTTGCTGCGCATGGTGTGTTCCTGCACTATGACAGCATAAAGCAGGTATTTGAAAATTAATTGCTATGATTATGATAATAAGATAACATAGAATTATAAGATTACATAGAATTATAAGGAGCAGATTATGGCATTACCAAAGGATCTGGTTATGCTGCTTAGCTTTGTAAACACACAGCTTCGGGACAATTATTCAGGATTGAAGGAGCTTGCGGCAGCATATGATATTGATGAGAAAGAGCTTTGCGACAAGCTTGCACAGATTGATTACAAATATGACGAGACTGTCAATCAGTTTAAGTAGATTTTCAGCATACATATTAAAAGTGATGGAAGGATAAGATAATGGAGACATGCTGCGATTTTTGTGCATACAATGAATATGATGAGGATGATGAGGAGTATTATTGCTCGGTAAATATGGACGAGGATGATATGGCGAGATTTGTCCAAAGCAGCTATAAGCGCTGTCCGTTTTACCGCTCAGGCGATGAATACAGGGTTGTCCGTCACCAGATGTGAAGCATTATAACAAAATATAATAAATAATAAAAAAATAAATTGCATTAATCAATTTAAGGCTGTATAATAAGTTGGTTATTTTAAAAATTAAGAATTTACAAATATACAAAGCATATTGATAAGGAGGAAAATTATGCCTGTAAAATACGTGTTCGTCACCGGTGGAGTTGTTTCCGGTCTTGGAAAAGGAATTACCGCAGCGTCTCTTGGACGTCTTTTAAAAGCTCGTGGATACAAGGTGACAATGCAGAAGTTCGATCCATACATTAATATTGATCCGGGTACCATGAACCCTATTCAGCACGGAGAGGTGTTTGTAACAGACGATGGAGCTGAGACAGATCTTGACCTGGGACACTATGAGCGTTTTATTGATGAGAGCCTGACAAAGAACTCAAACGTCACCACAGGAAAGGTATACTGGTCAGTATTACAGAAAGAACGTCGTGGTGACTACGGCGGAGGAACAGTACAGGTTATCCCTCATATCACCAATGAGATAAAGAGCAGATTCTACAGGGATTTCACATCTGAGGATACCACAATCGCAATCATCGAGGTGGGCGGTACAGTCGGCGATATCGAGAGTCAGCCGTTCCTCGAGGCAATCAGACAGTTCCAGCATGAGGTGGGACACGACAATGCCATCCTGTGTCATGTGACACTGATTCCATACATCAAGGCGTCAGGAGAACTCAAGACAAAGCCTACACAGGCAAGTGTAAAGGAGCTTCAGGGCATGGGAATCCAGCCGGATATCATTGTATGCCGTTCAGAGCATGAGCTTGATCAGAAGCTTAAGGACAAGATTGCGCTGTTTTGTAACGTGCCAAATTCACACGTATTACAGAACCTTGATGTGGAGTATCTCTATGAGGCACCACTTGCCATGGAGCAGGAGAATCTTGCAAAGGTTGCATGCGAGTGCCTGAATCTCGACTGTCCTGAGCCGGATCTTGCAGACTGGAAGCAGATGGTTGAGGATCTCCGTCATCCTGATAAAGAGGTCAAGATCGCACTTGTCGGAAAATATACAGCACTTCACGATGCATACATTTCAGTTGTTGAGGCACTGAAGCATGGCGGTATCCCTGAGCATACTACAGTTGATATAAAGTGGGTTGACTCAGAGGAGCTTAATGATGACAATGCAGCAGAGGTATTCAAGGGGATTCAGGGAATTATCGTTCCGGGAGGCTTTGGAGACCGTGGTGTTGAGGGCATGATTGCAGCAGCTAAGTATGCCAGGGAAAACAATATCCCATATCTGGGACTCTGCCTTGGAATGCAGGTGGCAATCATCGAGTATGCGCGCCACGTATGTATGTTCCATGACGCACACAGTATAGAGCTTGATCCAAACACTACTCATCCGGTTATCGCACTTATGCCTGACCAGAACGGAATAGAGGATATCGGAGGTACACTTAGACTTGGCTCTTATCCATGTGTACTCGACAAGACATCAAAGGCATACCAGGTATATGGTACAGAGAATATAAGCGAGCGTCATCGTCACCGTTATGAGGTCAACAATGACTACAGAACAGCTCTCACAGAGCATGGCATGAAGCTTTGCGGTACATCACCTGATGGCAGAATCGTGGAGATGATTGAGATTCCGGAGCATCCGTGGTTTATCGCCACACAGGCACATCCTGAGCTTAAGTCACGTCCGAACCGTCCACATCCGCTTTTCCATGGCTTCATAGAGGCGGCAAACAAGGTGAACAGATAATTTTTCGTTATATTTAATACAATATTTAGAAAGTGCGGTTGATTTTGACCGCACTTTTTCTTATAATAAAGTGAAGCTTCACACTTTATATATTGTGAGGAGACGGTTTCATATACAATATATTCCTTGGAAAATAAGAAGTCTGTAATGATATTTTTCGGGGATAGGGTTTCATGGGAATGACTATAAAAATTACAGGTCAAAATTGCCTTGAAGCTTGTAATAAATAAGAAAAGAACGGAGAAAATATGGATAATCAGGGACCTAATAACTATAATTACAACAATGGCCCGGGCAATAATGGGTCCGGTGGAAACGGAAATAACGGCGGTAACAGATCTGGTGGAAACGGTGGCAGAAACAACCGTGGCGGACAAGGGATCATGGCATTTATCCTGCTGACACTCGTGGCATTGTTTGTGTATGCACTTATATCAAACAGCATATCGCATGCCAGCACACAGGAAAAGTCATACAGTGATTTCATAAAACAGCTCGACAAGGGTAATGTCAAGAGCGTGGAGTTTGATTCCTACGAGATAGACTACAAGCTTGTGGATGACGGACACAAGAATTATGACATCACATATTACACAGGCCGTGTGGCTGATGATGAGCTTGTGCCGACACTCAAAAAAGCAAAGACCTCAGAGGGCAAGTCTATTGAGATAAAGGCAGCGATACCTGATAATACATCTACATGGATTTTTAATATATTAAGCTTTATAGTTCCGCTTATTCTGCTGTGGGTGCTTTTAGCATTTGTTTCAAAGAAGATGGGCGGCAGCATGGGAATGGGAGTCGGCAAATCGACTGCCAAGGTATATGTGGAGAAGTCCACAGGTGTCACCTTCAAGGATGTTGCGGGACAGGATGAAGCCAAGGAATCTCTCCAGGAGGTTGTTGATTTCCTTCACAATCCTAAGAGATATACAGATATCGGAGCAAAGCTGCCTAAGGGTGCGCTTCTCGTGGGACCTCCGGGAACAGGTAAGACACTCCTTGCCAAGGCAGTAGCAGGAGAGGCAGGAGTACCATTTTTCTCACTTGCAGGTTCAGACTTTGTGGAGATGTTTGTCGGAGTCGGAGCTTCGAGAGTGCGTGATTTGTTCAAGGAAGCACAAAAGATGGCACCATGTATTATCTTTATCGATGAGATAGATGCAATAGGAAAGAGCCGTGACAGCAGATACGGCGGTGGCAATGACGAGCGTGAGCAGACACTAAACCAGCTCCTTGCAGAGATGGATGGCTTTGATACATCAAAGGGATTACTTATATTAGCAGCAACTAACCGCCCTGAGGTGCTTGATAAGGCGCTTCTTCGTCCGGGACGTTTTGACAGAAGAATCATTGTTGACAAGCCTGACTTAAAGGGGCGTCTGGAGACCTTAAAGGTACACTCAAAGGATGTCAAGATGGATGAGTCGGTAGACCTCGATGCACTGGCACTTGCAACAGCAGGACTTGTTGGCTCAGATCTTGCCAACATGATTAATGAGGCTGCCATCAATGCAGTCAAAAACGGCAGACAGCTTGTAAACCAGTCAGATCTCTTTGAGGCCTTCGAGCTTGTAGCAGTCGGCGGCAAGGAAAAGAAGGACCGCGTCATGAGTGATAAAGAGAGAAAAATCGTCTCATACCATGAGGTTGGACACGCACTTGTATCAGCCCTGCAGAAAAATACAGAGCCTGTGCAGAAAATCACAATCGTACCACGTACCATGGGAGCACTCGGATATACACTCCAGACACCTGAAGAGGAGAAATACCTTGAGACAAAGGATGAACTTCTCGCCAAAATCACAACATATATGGCAGGTCGTGCAGCAGAGGTGCTGGTATTTAACTCAGTCACAAGCGGAGCCGCAAATGATATAGAAAATGCCACAAAGATAGCCCGTGCCATGGTAACTATGTACGGAATGTCAGATAAATTCGGCATGATGTGCCTTGCAACAGTACAAAACCAGTACTTAGAGGGCGGAGCGGGATTAATCTGCGGAGAGAATACAGCATCGCAGATAGATGATGAGGTGCTCTCAATCATCAACAGCAGCTATGCAGAGGCCATGAAGCTCCTCGATGAAAACAGAGAAATCCTCGACAGTATATCAGATTATCTCTACGAGAAGGAAACAATCACAGGTAAGGAATTCATGAAGATGTTCCGCGATATGAAGGGACTTCCGGATCCGGACGAGGAGAACAAAGAGCAGGAGGCCGCACAGAATGATGAGACATCAGCAGCAGATCCGCTCCTCCGTAACGCCACAGACCAACCTGCAGATACAAATGAATCTTCTGAATATACAGCGCCGGATGATACATCAAATAATTAGTACCTTATAGGGCAATTTTCGCGCAGCGAAAGAGCGTAAAAAAAAGCGCAGTAGAAAAGAGTTTCGCACACATAAACTGAAAAAAGCCGGAGGGTACACAGTGTGTTCAGAAGGAAAATATGAACTGCCGCGGGCTTCCGGGCAAGAAAAGGGACGAAAAAGCCTTACAAACAAAGAAAACCAAACGGAGAGAAACCCCGCGGCTGACTTCATATTTTCCTGAGGAATACACTGTGTGCCATGCCGGCAACCACACAACCTGAAGGTGCGAAACTCCACAACAACCCAAAGAGCGAATATGGAAAAAACATTTGATATCAAAGAAGAATTAAAAAAACTCCCGGATGCCCCGGGAGTTTATATTATGCATGACAAGGATGATGTAATCATATATATCGGCAAAGCCAAAAGCCTGACGAAGCGAGTACATCAGTACTTTCAGGCGAGCCACAATGAGGGCATCAAGAAAAAACAGATGGTAGAGCATATAGATCATTTTGAGTATATAGTTACCGACTCTGAACTTGAGGCCCTTGTTTTGGAGTGCAATCTGATAAAGGAGCATACACCAAAGTACAATACTATGCTTCGTGATGACAAGACATATCCGTACATCAAGGTGACACTGGGAGAGGACTATCCGAGGGTGCTGTTTTCGCGTCAGATGAAAAAGGACAAATCCCGTTACTTTGGTCCGTATACGAGTGCCTCTGCGGTGAAAAGCTCAATAGATCTGATAAACAAAATCTATAAGCTTCGCACCTGCAACCGCAGGCTGCCGCGTGATATAGGAGCAGACCGGCCGTGCCTCAACTATCATATACACCAGTGCAATGCACCATGTCAGGGGTATGTGACGAAGGAAGAGTATGCCATATCTGTAAAGGGCGCTATAGATTTCTTAAACGGCGACTACGAGCAGACATTAAAGGCTCTTAGCGATAAAATGCTAAAGGCCTCAGAGAGCATGGAGTTTGAGAAGGCGGCTGAATACAGGGATCTGATAAATAGTGTGAAACAGGTAGCACAGAAGCAGAAGATAACAAATGCCGACGGCGAGGATAAGGATATCATAGCACTTGCAAATGACGATACTGATGCAGTGGTGCAGGTATTTTTCATAAGAAACGGAAAGCTGATAGGCAGAGACCATTTCCATGTGAGGGTCGGAAGCGAGGAGGCAGCGGATGATGTGCTAAATAACTTTGTGAAGCAGTTTTATTCCGGAACACCTTTTATACCGCGCGAGGTCATGCTGCAGAGCGAGATAGAGGATATGGCTGTTTTGGAGCAGTGGCTCAGCGAAAAGCGAGGCAGGCGGGTGAATATAAAAGTGCCGCAGAAGGGCATGAAGGAAAAGCTTGTTGAGCTTGCCTACAAGAACGCACTCTTAGTGCTCAGCCAGGATAAGGAACGGATAAAGAGAGAAGAGGGGCGCACAATAGGAGCTGTAAAGGAAATCGAGGGACTTTTGGGCTTACACGGCTTAAACCGTATGGAGGCCTATGATATTTCAAATATCAACGGCTTTGAGACCGTCGGCTCCATGATAGTGTATGAGAAGGGCAAGCCTAAAAAGAGCGATTACAGAAAGTTTAAGCTTCGCACAGTTACAGGACCTGATGATTATGCGTCAATGCACGAGGTGCTCACACGCCGCTTTACACATGGCATGGAAGAACAGAAGCAGCTTGAAAAAGATGGCTCTCCACAGGAAATAGGCAGCTTCAACCGTTTTCCGGATATTATAATGATGGATGGTGGAAGAGGTCAGGTAAATATATGTCTTCAGGTGCTTTCCGAGCTGGGACTCGACATACCTGTGTGTGGCATGGTGAAGGATGATTTTCACCGCACGAGAGGTCTTTATTACAACAATGTGGAGATACCTATCGACCGCCACGGTGAAGGCTTCAAGCTCATCACGAGAATACAGGATGAGGCACACCGCTTTGCAATAGAGTTTCATAGGTCACTACGCTCAAAGAGTCAGGTACATTCGGTGCTTGATGATATTGAAGGCATAGGGCCGGCGCGCAGAAAGGCGCTCATGCGCCGCTACCAGTCGCTAGAGAAGATAAAGGAAGCAGATGTCGAAGATCTTATGCAGACAGAGACCATGAACGAGAAAGCAGCACAGGCAGTGTATGCATTTTTCCACTCTGCCACGTAGATTTTGGAGCTAATCTGTGGTATACTAAAAAACAAATATACATCAAGGGGGACCGCGAATGAATGCATTACACTCAGTATCAGTTGCAAAGGTAGCAGAATTGCTCGATCTCAACAATCTCACAAAAGAGATGAATCTAAAGGAGAGGACGATAGAGTGCTCGGACGTCAACAGACCGGCGCTTCAGCTCTCAGGATATTTTGAGCATTTTGAGGAGAGACGAATACAGATTATCGGAAATGTAGAGTATACTTATATAGAGAAGATGAGCGACAGCGAGAAAAAAGAGCGCTATAGCCGCTTCATGGAGTTTGATATACCATGTATCATCTTCTGCAGAGATTTACAGCCGGATGAGATATTTATGGAAGAGGCCAGAGAGCACGGTATTCCGGTGCTGTCAACAGGCCGCTCCACATCAAGCTTTATGGCTGAGCTCATCTATTGTCTTGGTGAGCAGCTCGCACCATGCATAACAGTGCACGGCGTGCTGGTAGATGTATACGGTGAGGGAGTTATGATCACAGGTGAGAGCGGTATAGGAAAGAGTGAGGCCGCACTCGAGCTCATCAGACGAGGCCATCGTCTCGTGACGGATGATGTGGTGGAAATCAGAAAGATCAACGAGCATACGCTCATGGGCACATCGCCTGAGATAACCAGACACTTTATAGAGCTTCGAGGCATCGGAATCATCGATGTCAAAACACTTTACGGAGTAGAGTGTGTAAAGGAAAAACAGCAGATAGATCTCGTAATCAAGCTCGAGGACTGGAAAAAGGAGGCAGATTACGACAGACTCGGCCTCGAGGAAGAATATGCCGAGTATCTCGGCAACAAGGTAGTGTGTCATTCACTGCCAATCAGACCGGGACGTAATCTGGCGGTCATCGTAGAGACAGCAGCAGTCAATCACAGACAAAAGAAGATGGGCTACAATGCAGCTCAGGAGCTGTATCGCCGCGTCCAGGAAAATCTTACAAAAAATTCGGAGGTATAATAAATCATGGCAATAGAAAAGAAAAACGCCTGGGAGAAATATCCCCAAGGACCTGAAAGAGAAAAATTATTTGCATTTGCAGAGGATTACAGAAGGTTTATATCCGGCTGCAAGACAGAGCGCGAGTGCACGGCAGCAGTTTATGCTGACGCCACAGGACACGGCTTTGTGGACCTTGATGAGCTCATAGAGACAGGAAAGAGCGTAAAGGCAGGAGATAAGATAATAGCAAACAATATGGGAAAGGGACTGGCGCTGTTTATCGTGGGCAGTAAGCCTCTTGAGAAGGGTATGAATATCCTTGGAGCTCATATTGATTCACCTAGAATGGACTTAAAGCAGGTGCCTTTATACGAGGACACAGACATGGCACTTTTCGATACACATTACTATGGCGGCATCAAGAAATATCAGTGGGTTACACTGCCGCTTGCACTTCACGGAGTCATCTGCAAAAAGGATGGCAGCACAGTGACAGTCAATATCGGAGACAAGCCAAATGATCCTGTAGTGGGTGTGAGCGATCTGCTTATTCATCTGTCAGGCGAGCAGATGGGCAAGAAGGCTTCAGAGGTCATAAAGGGCGAGAGCCTTGATGTGCTCATTGGAAGCATACCGGGACCAGAAAAGGACGATGACGACAAGGATATTAAGGAGAGAGTAAAGGCCAATATCCTCACAATACTTTCACAGGAGTACGGTGTGGACGAGGATGATTTCCTTTCAGCAGAGATAGAGGTGGTACCTGCCGGAGAGGCAAGAGACTACGGACTTGACAGAAGTATGATCATGGGTTACGGCCACGACGACAGAGTGTGCGCATATCCTTCATACAGAGCTATGCTTGAGATAGAGGGCACACCGGAATATACAAGTGTATGCCTGCTTGTGGACAAAGAGGAAATCGGCTCAGTGGGAGCCAGCGGCATGCAGTCACGCTTTTTCGAAAACTGTGTGGCAGAGGTGATGAACCTGGCAGGAGACTATAGCGAGCTTGCAGTCAGACGTGCACTGAAAAACTCAAAGGTACTCTCATCAGACGTATCAGCAGCCTTTGACCCGAACTATCCATCGGTTATGGAAAAGAAGAACTCGGCATACTTCGGAAAGGGTCTTGTGTTCAACAAATATACAGGCGCCAGAGGCAAATCAGGCTCAAACGATGCCAACGCAGAGTATGTTGCAAGGCTTAGAAATATCATGGATACAGCAGATGTTTCATTCCAGACAGCGGAGCTTGGAAAGGTAGACGAGGGAGGCGGCGGAACAATCGCATATATCCTCGCAAACTATGACATGAATGTTATTGACAGCGGTGTGCCGGTGCTCAACATGCATGCGCCATGGGAAATCATCAGCAAGGTCGATTTATATGAGGCATTCAGAGGCTACATTGCATTTTTGAAGGAAGCATAGGCTAAAGGAATATAAGATGAATCAGACATTTGTAAAAAGTGTAACAGAACAATTGCCGCAGCTTGGTCTCCTGCAGGATGAGCCGATGAAAAAACACACGACATTCCGCATAGGAGGCCCGGCAGATTACTATGCAGAGCCTGATATGAGCCAGATTTCAAAGCTTATAGAGATGGCTAAGGCATGTGATATGCCGGTTGCAGTGATAGGAAACGGAAGCAATCTGCTGGTAGGAGATAAGGGCATCAGAGGCCTTGTAATTGGTATTGGAAAAGGCCTGTCCGAAATCGATGTGACAGAAGCTGTGGCGCAGCAAAGCACAGCGCAGGACCTCGCAGCACAAGACAACGGTCATATCATCACAGCCGGCGCCGGGGCTATCCTTGCAGCAGTGGCGGCAAAGGCAGCGGAGGCATCGCTTTCAGGTCTTGAGTTTGCATCGGGCATCCCGGGAAGTGTTGGCGGAGCGGTAGTCATGAACGCAGGAGCCTACGGCGGAGAGATAAAGGATGTCCTAATCGATGCCACAGTGCTCACAGCAGATGGCGAGCTAAAGACTGTCACAAGGGATGAGCTTGACTTATCCTACAGGCACAGTATAGTCCCGGAAAAGGGCTATATAGTGCTGTCAGCCAGATTCAGGCTCACACCAAAGCCTAAGGATGAGATAAAGTCATATATGGCAGAGCTTCGCACAAAGAGAGTGGAGAAGCAGCCACTTGAGTACCCAAGTGCAGGCAGCACCTTTAAGAGACCGGAGGGATATTTTGCAGGGAAGCTTATCATGGATGCAGGCCTTCGAGGTTACAGAGTGGGAGATGCACAGGTGTCAGAGAAGCACTGCGGCTTTGTAGTCAATAAGGGCGAAGCCACTGCAGCGGATGTCCTGACACTCATAAAAGACGTGCAGGAAACAGTTTTAAAGCAGTTTGGAGTAAAGCTCGAACCGGAAGTTAAGATGATTGGAGAATTCTAGTGAAATTTGTAATAGTGACGGGCATGTCAGGTGCCGGAAAAAGCACAGCAATGAAAATGATGGAGGATATGGGATATTTCTGTATAGACAATCTGCCTATACAGCTATTAGATAAGCTCATAGATTTTTCAAACACCTTCCACAGTGATGTGTCCAAGGTGGCAGTCGGCATAGATGTGCGAAACGGCTCAGGAATTGATGCGATTCCACAGACACTCGAGCAGCTAAGGCAGAAAAATTTTCCGTATGAGATACTTTTCCTCGATGCTGAGGATGAGGTGCTTGTAAAGCGATACAAGGAGACGAGGCGAAACCATCCTCTGGCAGGCAGTGAGCGCATCAATAAGGGCATCGTGCTTGAGAGGGAAAAGCTGCAGTATTTAAAGGACAATGCTGACTATATCATAGACACAAGCCAGCTTCTCACAAGGGAGCTTAAAATTGAGCTGGAAAAGATATTTGTGCAGAATGAGGATTACAAAAATCTGTTTATCACGATACTGTCATTCGGCTTCAAGTATGGCATACCGTCAGACTCTGATATAGTTATGGATGTGAGGTTTTTGCCAAATCCCTACTATGTGGACGGACTGCGCGCGAAAACCGGCAATGATAAGGAGATACAGGACTATGTCATGCAGTTTCCGGAGGCAAATGAGTTTATCGACAAGCTTGATGATATGATAAAGTTTCTCATTCCAAACTATATCTCTGAGGGCAAGAACCAGCTTGTTATATCTATAGGCTGCACCGGAGGCAAGCACCGCTCGGTAACGCTTGCAAACGAGCTGTACAAGAGGCTTAGCGGCTGTAATGACTATGGACTTAAGATAGAGCATCGCGACATAGGAAAGGATGCATTGAGAGGTAAATAACATGTCATTTTCCAGTGATGTAAAGGAAGAGCTGGTAAAGCAGGTATCAAAGAGCAGGCACTGTCAGCTCGCTGAGCTTGCAGGCATCATAGAGCTTTCGGGTCGTATCAATGAAAAAACAAAGGGACTTGAGCTCGACACCGAAAACCTGCTGCTTTTAAATAAATATGCCACACTTATGAAGCGTGCCTTTGGCACAGATACCACAAAGGCGCTGGATGAGGAGGATACCGAAAAGATACTTGCAGCGCTTAAAATCACGGCACAGCCTGTCAACAGACAGACCGCAGACGGACTGCTTCTTATGCAGACATGCTGCAAGAGAGCCTTTATCAGGGGAGCTTTCATGGCAGCGGGCTCGATAAGCGACCCCAACAAAGCGTACCATTTTGAGATAGTGTGTCATACGAAAGAGCAGGCAAGGCAGCTTCAGGAGCTCTTGTGCGGCTTTGATACGGATGCCAAGATAGTAGAGCGCAAGGGGCACTATGTAGTGTACATAAAGGAGGGCGCCCACATCGTGGACAGTCTCAACATCATGGAGGCGTATGTGTCACTCATGAAGCTGGAAAATGTGCGCATATTAAAGGAAATGCGTAACAGTGTAAACCGTAAAGTAAACTGCGAAACCGCAAACATCAGCAAAACTGTGAATGCGGCTGTAAAGCAGATAGAGGATATCAGACTGATACAGAAAATGAGAGGACTCGATGATTTACCGGCGCAGCTTCGGGAGATGGCGCTGCTTCGGCTTGAATATCCGGATGCACCGCTAAAGGAGCTTGGAGGATATCTGGATCCGCCAATGGGTAAATCGGGAGTCAACCACAGGCTTAGAAAATTATCGGCGATTGCGGAGGAACTGAGATAGATGAAGAAAAAGCTTTTATTTGTATTTAATCCCAAATCAGGCAAGGGGCTCATAAAGGAGCATCTGGTAAATATCGTGGACATCATGACAAAGGCCGGATACAAAATCACCATTTATCCTACACAGTGTCAGGGAGATGCCATAAAAAAGGTTAGGAAAAATGCTAAGAAGTATGACCTTGTAGTGTGCAGCGGCGGAGACGGCACACTCGACGAGGTAGTGACCGGCATGGAGCAAAGCGAGGTAAATGTACCGATAGGATACATCCCTGCGGGCAGCACCAATGACTTTGCCAACTCTCTCGGCATACCCAAAAATATGGAGGAGGCCGCAAGAGTTGCCGTAAACGGTACTCCATTCCCGTGTGATGTGGGAGGCTTCAATGGAGATACCTTCGTATATGTCGCAGCCTTTGGCCTTTTTACAGAGGTATCATACCAGACCTCGCAGCAGATGAAAAATATACTGGGACATGCCGCATATATTTTAGAGGGTGCAAAGCACCTGATGGATATCACCTCGTACAGGATGAAGGTGAGCCATGACGGTGAGATAATAGAGGATGAGTTTATATATGGAATGGTGACCAACTCCCTTTCGGTAGGAGGCTTCAAGGGCATATCAGGTCCTGACGTACTGCTTGATGACGGCCTTTTTGAGGTGACACTCATCAAGAATCCAAAAAACCCAATCGAGCTCAACAAGATACTTGCGGGACTGGCAAACCGTGAAAATGACAATGAGCTCATCTACTCCTTCAAGACCAGTGAGCTGCATATGGAGAGTGAGGAGGAGGTACCGTGGACACTCGACGGAGAGTTTGGCGGCAGCCACACTGATCTGACCATCACTAATCTGAACAAACAGATTACCATTATGTGCTGATAAATACAAAATCGGATATAAAATAGTAATAGTACACAATTTTTTGTCTGATTGTGTTAAAAATTTAACTTTATTTTTATAAGGTTATGTAATATAATAACATTAGCATTTAATTAACAGGAGGAAAAAAATATGTTAGTATCTGCAACAGAAATGCTTAAGAAAGCAAAAGAAGGACATTACGCAGTAGGCCAGTTCAACATCAACAACCTTGAGTGGACAAAATCAGTACTTTTAACAGCAGAGGAGCTTAAGAGCCCTGTAATCCTTGGTGTATCTGAGGGTGCCGGAAAGTACATGACAGGCTTCGGTACAGTAGCAGCAATGGTTAAGGCTATGCATGACGAGCTCGGTATCACAGTACCTGTAGCACTTCACCTTGATCACGGCACATACGAAGGATGCTACAAGTGCATCAAGGCCGGCTTCACATCAATCATGTTCGACGGATCTCATTATCCAATCGATGAGAACGTTGCAAAGACAAAAGAGTTAGTAGCAGTTGCTCATGCAATGGGCATGTCTATCGAGGCTGAAGTTGGTTCAATCGGTGGCGAGGAAGACGGAGTTGTTGGAATGGGCGAGTGCGCTGATCCTGACGAGTGCAAGAGAGTTGCTGATCTTGGTGTAGATATGCTTGCAGCAGGAATCGGAAACATCCACGGAAAATATCCTGCAAACTGGCAGGGACTCAGCTTTGAGACTCTTGACGCTATCCAGCAGAAGACTGGTGTTATGCCATTAGTACTTCACGGTGGTACAGGAATCCCAGCTGACATGATCAAGAAAGCAATCGACCTTGGAGTATCTAAGATCAACGTTAACACAGAGTGCCAGCTTTCATTCGCAGATGCAACACGTAAATACATCGAGGCCGGAAAGGATCTTGAGGGCAAGGGATTTGACCCTCGTAAGCTTCTTGCTCCAGGTGCTGAGGCAATCAAGGCAACAGTTAAGGAGAAGATGGAGCTTTTCGGATCAGTTGGAAAGGCTGAATAATATTATTGCAATTTAGTATTTTTGCACATACTACTTTACAAAATATTTATATCTTGTAGTAAAATTTTATAAAACTTAACTTTTTTAACATAAACACTTGATTTTTGATACTCAAAGGAGTATCTTAATTTCAGAAATAATGTTAAGCGAAATGAACGAGGGCGTTCCACCATAGATGGAGTGCCCTCTTTTTTAATAAACTAAGAAGTCCGGCATAAAACAAGAATATTTGAGTTTATATGTTGTGCAGCTGTTTAAACATTATTTGAAAATAACAATTCACTCAAGGGGATTGATGAACAGAAAGGATGTAAGATATGAGCGAACAGGAATATTTCAACGTAGCAGACATCTTTGGAGAGAACGTATTTAACGATGCAGTTATGCAGGAGCGTCTTCCAAAGAAGGTTTACAAGAAGCTCCATGAGGTTATGGACGAAGGAAAGGAGCTTGATCTCGAGACTGCTGATGTTATCGCACACGAGATGAAGGAATGGGCCATTGAGAAGGGTGCAACACACTATACACATTGGTTCCAGCCACTTACAGGCGTTACTGCTGAGAAGCATGATTCATTTATTACTTCTCCAATGCCAAACGGAAAAGTACTTATGAGCTTTTCAGGAAAAGAGTTAATAAAGGGTGAGCCGGATGCTTCATCTTTCCCATCAGGTGGTCTTCGTGCTACATTTGAGGCAAGAGGATATACAGCCTGGGATTGTACATCACCTGCATTTGTCAGACAGGATGCAGCAGGCGCAACACTTTGCATTCCAACAGCCTTCTGTTCATACACAGGCGAGGCTCTTGATCAGAAGACACCTCTTCTTAGATCAATGGAAGCAATCAACGATCAGGCACTGAGACTTCTTAGATTATTCGGAAATACAACATCAAAGAAGGTTACTCCTTCAGTCGGACCTGAGCAGGAGTACTTCATTGTAGACCGTGAGAAGTATTTACAGAGAAAGGATCTCATCTTCACAGGACGTACACTTTTCGGAGCTATGCCTCCAAAGGGACAGGAGATGGATGATCATTATTTCGGAGCTATCCGTGAGAGAATCGCAGCTTACATGAGAGATGTAAACAAGGAGCTCTGGAAGCTTGGTGTTTCAGCCAAGACACAGCACAACGAGGTAGCACCTGCACAGCACGAGCTTGCACCTATCTATGCTGAGTGCAACGTAGCTGTTGACCACAACCAGCTCATCATGGAGACACTCAAGAAGGTGGCAGGCCGTCACGGACTCCAGTGCTTACTTCATGAGAAGCCATTCGCAGGAGTTAACGGTTCAGGAAAGCATGACAACTGGTCAATCACAACAGATGATGGTATCAACATGCTTGAGCCTGGCAAGACACCACATGACAATGTACAGTTCTTACTTGTACTCACATGTATGTTAAAGGCAATCGACGAGCATGCAGCACTTCTTCGTGCGGCAGCAGCAGATGTAGGAAATGATCACAGACTTGGAGCTAACGAGGCACCACCTGCAATCCTTTCTATCTACCTTGGAGACCAGCTTGGAGACGTATTGAACCAGCTTATCGCAACAGGTACAGCTACACACAGCTTAAAGGGTGAGAAGCTTGAGACAGGTGTTAAGACAATTCCTGATTTCATGAAGGATGCTACAGACCGTAACCGTACATCACCATTCGCATTCACAGGAAATAAGTTCGAGTTCCGTATGGTTGGTTCACAGGATTCTGTTGCACAGGCCAACATCGTGCTTAACACAATCGTGGCTGAGGCATTCTCAGACGCTTGTGATATACTTGAGAAGGCAGACAACTTTGACCTCGCTGTACATGATCTCATCAAGGATTACGCAGTAGAGCACCAGAGAATCGTATTCAACGGAAACGGATACTCAGATGAGTGGGTAGCTGAGGCAGAGAGACGTGGACTTCCAAACATCAAGTCTATGGTAGATGCAATTCCTGCATACGTTGCTCCTGAGTCAGTTGCAGCATTCGAGAAGTTCGGTGTATTTACAAAGACAGAGCTTGAGAGCCGTGCCGAGATCGAGTATGAGACATATGCAAAGACTATTAATATAGAAGCAAAGGCTATGATTGATATTGCCGGAAAGCAGATTATTCCTGCAGTTATCAAGTATGTTACATCACTTGCACAGTCAGTTAACTCAGTTAAGAGTGCAGTTGCTGATGCAGATGTATCTGTTCAGTCAGAGCTTCTTACAGAGAGCTCAGCTCTTCTCTCAGATGCACAGGTTGCACTTGCAAAGCTTAAGGATGAGACAGCAAAGGCCGGCGCTATGGAAGAGGGCAGAGAGCAGGCTGTTTACTACAGAGATGTTGTAAAGACTGCTATGGATGCTCTTCGTACTCCGGTTGATGAGCTTGAGATGATTGTCGACAAAGAGATGTGGCCAATGCCATCATATGGCGATTTAATCTTCGAGGTTTAATCCTTGTAGTTTAAGGCCAAAAGCTTACGGAAAGCTGTTTAGAGCGGCATATATGATTTAATTTAACATAATAATAAAATGGAGACATTTTGCTGAACCACGAAGCTGTGGAAATTGGTGAAGTGTCTCTATTTTTTTATAAATTTTATTTTCGATAAAATGAAAAAATGAAAGAAGAAACAGGAAAGAGAGGACATTACTATGACAGAAGAGATTAGTGGAGTAATTTTCGGAGTCTGGTTCCTTATTGGAGCAGCATTGGTTTTCTGGATGCAGGCAGGTTTTGCTATGGTAGAAGCAGGTTTTACCAGAGCAAAGAATACCGGTAACATCCTTATGAAAAACCTCATGGATTTCTGTATTGGTACAGTTGTATTCATACTGATTGGTTTTTCACTTTTATTAGGTGAAGATGTTCTTGGTTTCATCGGTAAACCGGGATTTGACATCTTTACATCTTACAAAGATTTTGACTGGTCAAACTTTGTATTCAACCTGGTTTTCTGTGCGACAACAGCAACTATCGTATCAGGAGCTATGGCTGAGAGAACAAAATTTATTTCCTACTGTGTTTATTCAGGAGTTATTTCAGCACTTATTTATCCAATCGAGGCTCACTGGATCTGGGGCGGTGGCTGGCTTTCACAGATTGGCTTCCATGATTTCGCAGGTTCATGTGCCATCCACATGGTTGGTGGTATCAGTGCTCTTGTAGGAGCTGCAATCCTTGGACCTCGTATCGGAAAGTTTACAAAGGATAAAAACGGAAAGATTACAAAAGTAAACGCTATTCCGGGTCATAACATCACAATCGGTGCACTCGGTGTATTCATTCTCTGGCTTGGCTGGTATGGATTCAACGGTGCAGCAGCAAAATCAGTAGAGCAGCTTGGTTCTATCTTTGTAACAACAACAATCGCACCTGCACTTGCAACAGTAGTATGTATGATTTTCACATGGCTCAAATATGGCAAGCCTGATGTGTCAATGTGTCTGAATGCTTCACTTGCAGGACTTGTAGCTATCACAGCAGGATGTGATGTAACAGATGCACTCGGTGCTATTATTATCGGTTCCGTAGCAGGACTTCTCGTCTGCTTCGGTGTATGGTTCCTTGACAATGTACTTCGTGTGGATGATCCTGTAGGTGCTGTCGCAGTACATATGATGAATGGTATCTGGGGAACAATCGCTGTTGGACTTTTTGCCACAAACAGTGCTCCGGGATATTCAATCGCTGATTCAAAGGGCAACGAGCTCGTAGGACTTTTCTACGGCGGTGGATTTAAGCTTTTAGGACTCCAGCTCACAGGCTTTGTTTCTGTTGCAGCATGGACAGTAGTAACTATTACAATCGTATTCCTTGTTATCAAGGCTACACTGGGACTTAGAGTTTCAGAGGAAGAGGAAATCATCGGACTTGACCCAACAGAGCATGGTCTTCCATCAGCATACGCAGGATTTGCTATCATGGATGTATCAGGTGATGTTATGGATGTCAATGAAAATACAGACCTTGGTTCTTCAGAGTATGCAACAGCTCCTCAGGCAAAGAAGGATGCAGCAGTGCCTGTTGTAAATGCAACAACACCGGCTTCAGCAAGCGGTATCCACAAGGTTGTTATTATTTCAAAGCTTACAAAGTACGACAAGCTTCGTAAGGCTATGAATGACTTAGGTGTAACAGGAATGACAGTGACACAGGTTATGGGCTGCGGTATCCAGAAGGGTGCCGGCGAGAAATACCGTGGAGCTGAGCTTGATGCGACATTACTTCCAAAGGTTAAGGTTGAGGTAATCGTTGGCAAGATTCCGGTAGAAAAGGTTATTGAGACTGCTAAGAAGACTCTCTACACCGGACATATCGGAGATGGCAAGATCTTCGTTTACGATGTGGCACAGGTTGTCAAGGTTCGTACAGGCGAGGAAGGAATTGAGGCATTACAGGATGTAGAGTAATGCAAATTATTATCTAATCCCCTTAGCATATATACATCAACAAAAACCCCCGAGGATATGATCCTTGGGGGTTTTGCTTGTGCGCCTAGCGGCGCACGTTTCTAACGGGTTAAAGTCCCGAATCCGCCCGGTAGTGGGAAGGATATAGCC
>PPYF01592972.1_pt1 | contig 77371 bp, 60 predicted proteins | sample 1559871 | NCBI WGS metagenome assembly PPYF01 (sample SAMN08240021, study PRJNA423297) | Human gut metagenome, whole genome shotgun sequencing project.
CATTTTGGCAACGCAGATGCCGTGCCGCAGCCGCCGAAGCGGTGCTTAAGCCGCAAGGCGGGAATTGTGCGGTGTTGCCCTAACTTCCACGTTTACAGCACAATGCGGAAACTTACACTGTGGTCTTCCTCGCCAGAAACATGGTAAGGCTCTTCCACATCGGTGCCCCAGCTGTCAATGCCGCCAACGCCGCGCACTGCGCCCAGCACCATCACACTGGTGCGGCCGGTCGCGGGCAGCTCCGTAATGTGCTGCGCCGCCTCGATCTCCTGCGCCGTGTTGGGCAGCGCGCTGAACGCAAATGGTGCATCCACCTGCTGCAAGGTCAGCGCGGCAGTCGTGTGGCCGCAGGCATCCCGCTGTTCCAGCATGGCCTGCCGCGTCTGCATGTGCATGCCGCAGTCCTGCGGAACCAGATGTGGCTCCACATGCGGGGTTTCCTCATGGAAGCCGAACACACCGCCCTTATAGCGGTCCGGGTAGGTTTCGCCGGAAAGCCCGGTCCACACCGTGCGGGTCACCGGGCCAAAGGTTTCAAATTTCACACCAAAACAGGGCAGCTCCGGCGCACCGGCTACGCCGTGGTAAACGGCATCCACCCGCAATGCGCCCTGTGCTTCCACAGTGTAGACCAGCTCTGCGCCGGCCCCCGGCACAGTGGGGATGCCAAACTGGAACTGCACCTTTACGCAGTCGGGACCTGCTTCCAGCACCTTCATGCCGCTATATGTTACAAACACATCCGCCGCCATCCAGGCCGCCGCGCGCAGCGGGAAGCCGCATCCGCGGTCATTGTCGGTGGAGGCCCGCCAGAACGCCGGGCGCGGTGCGCGCCACAGCCATTCGGTGCCGTTCACCTTCAGCGATGCCGGGCCAGCCCCCGCAATGGAGAAAAGCATCTCAAAGTTTTTGCCCTTTACGCCCAGGTTGCCGTCGCCCTGGGTCACCACCAGGGGGTAGGCGCGGCGGCTCTGCCAGGCTTCGGCCAGCGTACGGTCTGCCTGTGCTGCCGCAGCAGCGTTGACGGCATCCTGCGCCGCACGGTCCGCCGGGCTGGCGTACCAGTAGCGTACATCCTGCATGGCGGGCTTTTCTGCGCCATCGGCGTATACAATGCCGTTGCCGCTGAAGTTATAATCCGTCGTCCGCTCGCCAAAATCGCCGCCATAGCCCAGTACCTTGCGGCCCATCACGTCCGTATGCCAGATGGCCTGGTCCATATAGTCCCAGATAAAGCCGCCCTGGTACTGCGGGTATTCTTCCGCCAGCTTCACATAGCTTTCCATTCCGCCCAGAGAGTTGCCCATATCGTGCATGTATTCGCACAGGATGAACGGCTTTTCCGGCTTGGATTCCAGATATTCCCGGATCTCCCACGGCTTGGCGTACATCCGGCTTTCCATATCGGTAATGGCCGCAAACGCGCGGTTATGCACCACACCTTCATAATGCACCAGACGGCTGGGGTCCTTGGCGTGGAAAAACTGCGTCATGGCCAGAATATCCTCGCCCGCATAGCTTTCGTTGCCGCAGGACCAAATCAGCACAGCGGCGTGGTTTTTGTCGCGCTCCAGCATGCTGCGGGCACGGTCCACCACACAGTCTTTCCATTCCGGCAGGCTGCCCGGCACATTCCAGCTGGGTTCGATCGCGCCCAGCTTCTGCCAGCTGCCGTGGCTTTCCAGGTTGGTTTCATCGATCATGTAAATGCCGTTTTTGTCGCACAGATCATACCACAGGCTCTGGTCCGGGTAATGGCAGGTGCGCACGGCGTTGATGTTGTTGGCTTTCAGCACGGCCATGGCGGCGTTCATATCATCCGCATCAATAGCGCGGCCCTTTTCGGGGTTCCATTCGTGGCGGTTTACACCGTTGAACACCACACGCTCCCCATTCAGGCACATGATGCCGTCCTTCATCTCAAAGCGGCGGAAACCGATGTCATAGGGCACCACTTCCTGCACGGTGCCCTGTGCATCTTTCAGTGTCAGCTCTGCATGGTACAGCACCGGGGTCTTGTGGCTCCACGGCTGAATCCCCTCCAACTCAATCGTGTCCCCCGTCACAGGGCCTTCATACAGGGCATAGCCCTCCGGGTCGGTCAGGCGCAAAGTCACACTGACCCCTTCAGTCTCTCCATCCAGCTTCAGCTCCGGGGTCAGCAGACCAGTGGTGTTGTCCTCGCTCAGGCCCGCTTTCAGCCAGATGTCCGCCAGATGCACCGCCGGTTTGGCGTACAGGTATACCGGGCGGAACATGCCGGAGAAGCGGAAAAAGTCCTGGTCCTCGATCCATGCTGCACTGCTGCGCTTGTGCACTTCCACGCAAATGCGGTTGCCGGTTTCTTTGATGTACGGCGTCAGGTCAAATTCCGAGGGGGTAAAGCTGTCCTCGGCATAGCCCACGAACTTGCCATTGCACCACAGGTACATGGCCTGTTCCACACCCTGGAAGCTGATGCATACCCGCTGCCCGCGCAGCCCGGCATCCAGATCAAATTCCCGCGCATAGCTGCCGACGGGGTCATCGTTCAAATCCACATGCGGCGGCCGCAGCGCACTGCGTCCATCCCACGGGTACAGCGTGTTGGTGTATTGCAGCTGACCATAGCCCTGGGTCTCCATATGGCCCGGCACACGGATGGTACCAAAGCCCGAAAGATCCGCTCCTTCGCGCCAGAAATCTGCCGGGCGCTGGGCCGGGCAGCTACTCCATACAAAACGCCACATGCCGTCCAGCGGCTGGCGCAGGCTGCTGTGGCGCTGCGCAGCTTCCTGCACAGTACGGTAGCATACATGGTCCGAATGGGCATCCAGCCGGTTCACGGCAAACACAGTCGGGTCACTTAACCAGTTCAGTTCCGGTGTCATGATAATATTGCTCCTTTTATTTTTGCCTAAGGTGTATCTGAAAACAAAGAAAATGACGGATATTTCGCAAACACAAGCAGGATTTTAACGCATAATCCCGCTGCGTTTGTAGAAATAGACGATATTTTCGACTGTTTCAGATACCCCCTAAGGGATATCTGAAACAGACTGAATGCTCGACTTTCCAGACACACCTTAAGTACAGAGTTAATTTTTATCCGTTTCGCATTGCCGCAAAACGATTTTGATACTTGCATCCGCCGCCGCAATGTGGTAATATGATTAAAGCGTAATCTTTCGTTCCATCTGCAATGCTTTTTACGGCGGCTTTGCACCTGCTTTTGTACGTTCTACTGCCAGTCTAACACACAAAATGTACCCGGTCAACAACGGTTTGTTTTCTGTACAAAAAGCGGGTTTTTTCTCCCTCCGGAACATGTCAGCATGGCGTTTTCTCAATATATGCGATCATAGCTCAGCTGGATAGAGCACTGGCCTCCGACAACTGCGACATCGCAGGTTTTAGGCTTGTTTTTGTTCGATACAGCGTTATTTGTGCTCGCAAAAATACGGTGGTCAACGGTAGTCAGACCACGAATTGACCACTATTGGAAATTGACTACTTTACAAGATTGAAATACGCTGTAACGGCGTTTTTCATATATAAGCGATCGTAGCTCAGCTGGATAGAGCGTTCGGCTCCGACCCGGAAGGCCAGAGGTTCGAATCCTCCCGGTCGCACCAGAAAACCTCATTGCGATGTATTTTTTGCAATGAGGTTTTTTGTTTTTGTTAGTGTTTGATTTTCAGAATAATTTTAGCAGCATATCGTCTGCCGCATCGGTGTACTGCCCTTTTCCTAGACGCTCGTTCCTCAGCCTGTTTATAGTGATTCGCATGAGGCGGATTTCTTCTGTAGAAAAAGTAGCTTTTTTATCGGCTGGGAGAGAATCAATTTTCAGTATCAGTCGCCCCGGGTTTTCCGTGTTATGGCCAAGTGCCTTTTCTTGATAGTAATAGGGTGCCAGTGCTTTCAGTAAGATACTTTTGTTTGCGCGTGTCAGCTTGATTTTTCTCATCATAATCCAATCGCCTTTCCGAGTTTCTCTTGTGCCTTTCGCTTGTTCTTGTCAAAGGCGTGGGCGTAAATATCCAGCGTTGTACTTGCCTGTGCATGACCCAATAGACTAGCCGCCGTTCGTACATCCACGCCCTGCGCAATCAGCAGGCTGGCATTGGTGTGGCGCAAGCTATGCACATTCAAATCCAGCGGCAGATTATTTGCTTTCAGAATCAGTTTAAATCTATATGTGAATGTACTGGGACACATAGGCTTTCCGTTAGGTTGACGGAATAAGTAGTCATCCTCGTCCACAGTTTCGTTTGCGGTCTGCTGCCTATCCCATTCGCATTCCTTGCGCCACGCCTTGAGCAGTTGGCACATCTCTTTGCTCAGATATACCATTCTGTCGCCGCTAGAAGTTTTAGGGTCTTTTGTAATAGATTCCTGATGGCTCAACTTCACGACTCCGCGTTGTACATGAATCGTCCGTTTGCGCCAGTTGATGTCACTCCATCTCAGCCCACAGGCTTCCCCACGCCGCAGCCCGGTTGCCAGCACCAGCTTGAAATAGGTTTCGTATTTCATACTCTGCCCTTCAAACGCTATAATCAATTTTTTAACCGTTTCCTCATCTGCTACGGGACGCTCTTTCTTCTGCCCTTTCGGCTTGTAGCACCGCCATGCGGGATTACGTGTTAGGTATCCCTCGTCCACAGCCGTCGATAGGATTCCGCACAGCGTGTTGTGCAAGCCTTCGACTGACTTCTCGGATAGATTCCCTCTGCCGTCCAAACGCGGGCTGTGTCGCATTTCTTCGTAAAAATCACGGATAACCTCTTTACGCAAATCGGTCAACTTGTAGTTGCCCAGTGCTGGCAAGATTCTGCGAATATCCTGTTCGTCGCGTCGGAATGTGGAGTCAGCCAGCTTCTTCGGTCCAACATCGGTCACCCAATGCTCAATGTACTTTGCCAGCGTAATGCTACGGTTAATGGGTTCAGGCGTATGCTGAACCTCTCGTTCAAATAGAATCGCTTGCTCCTTTAGCCATTTCTCAGCCTGTTTGGGTGTGTACTCCTTGGGTGGCTTGACCGTTTTCTGCACAGATTTTAGTCTGTTGCCCTCATAATCATACCCACGGGATACCACAATCAAATAGCTATTGCTGCCGCGCTTTCGGATAGATGCCATGTTTTGCACGCTCCTTAGTATTATTTTTGACCTGCGGTACTACAAAGCATATCGACAACTGCGACAGAAAGCTATCACCACACCCAACAATCTTTCACCCAAAATTCTACCTATTACTGACAAAAGCGGCACCGCCATCTCTGACGGTGCCGCTGGTTATTTAGCCTGCTTTCTTGGCTTTTCTATTCTTATTTTTCATAAATGCAACATAGCACGGATTTTGGTTGTTCAGCAGATCTTGCATCAAGTTTGCGGCCTGCTGTTTCGCCACGTCCTGCGGGTGACAGTAGGTACGTTCCAAGAACGCCGTATCCGCATGACCCAGCAGGGATGCCGCAACCTGTTTGCTGGTACCCTCCTGCAGCAGATAGGTTGCGTAGAAATGCCGCAGAGTGTGCAGGTGGTAATCCTCAGATAATCCGCATTGCTTATACAGCTTGCGCAGATGCCGTGTAAAAGTATCCGGGTGCGGTACATGACCGTCGGGGTCAGTAAAAATTGGTTGCTCTCTATCCGGAACGCCGCTATGCAGCACCTGTTGCTGTCGCAGCGCCATCAGAAGTTCCCATATCCCCAGCGGAATGGTTACAATCCGTTCCCGATGGCTCTTGGTGTCGTTCTCAACAATCTGCCCGGATGTGCAGCTGCGGGAACGGCGGACGGTCAGTTCACAAGCACCGGTTATGTCCCGCCATTGCAGGGCGCACAGTTCCCCACGCCGCAATCCGGTCGTAATTGCCAAGGTATAATAGGCGCGATACAGAATCGGTTCGTTCTGAATCGTCCGCATTAGTTTACTCATTTCATACTTCTGCGGAATATGCTGCACCTCCTTTTCAAAATGCTTTTTCCGAACGCGGTGCGCCGGATTGAATGGAATGATGTCATTTTTCTTGGCATCTTCCAGCACAGAAGAAACCGTCTCCAAATATTTCTGCACAGTCGTTTCCTTGATGCAGTTTTCGCCCCTGCCGGGTCGCTTACGCAGTTCTTCGCACATTTCTTCCAGCGTCATGGGGAGCAGCTTTGCAAGCGGAATGCCCCCAATCAGCGGATAAACAATGTCAAGGTTTCTCTTATAGCCTACGTAGGTAGTAGCTTTGAAAAACGGTTCCTGCCGCTTGAGCCAGTTTCTGGCGTACTGCTCAAAGTGGGTCTGGTCACTTTCTTCTACACCATACTTGAACTTTTTCTCGATGCGTTCCGCTTCAGCCATGACATACTGCTGAATTCCACGCTTGGGAACTTCCGGCGGTACGGTAATCGTCTGGGCTTTCATCCGTTTCTGCCCATTGACCTTATAGCCGTTGCAGACAGTGATTTTGAATTTTCGTTCGGATCTTTTCTTGATGTATGCCATTGTATCTCCTTATCGCTGGTGAGAAGAATCTCGGCTGCGAGTTTTATTGTTTGTATGTTGATCCAACACATCAAATACCTCCTTGGGCGGGTGTCCACCCGGTTCATATCCCAGCGCCCGCTGGCGTAAGTATTCTGAAAGCGACAAGCCACACTTCTTAGCCAACATCGTCACTTTTTTCTTTTCGGTCACGCTGACACGGACATTGATTCCAACGCTGCGTTTTCTCATGCGCCTGCGGCCTCACAGGGGTTCGGGGCTGTCCCCGTAGGGTTTTCGGCGGGTTGCCCTGTGGCAACACTTCGCCCATGCTTGCGTTACAGTTCGTGTACTCTGAAAGCGTCGCACCCTATGCAAGAAAACACCCAAAGTATTGATGAGAGCTATTTCTTACTCTCTGTGTCGAATTTGTTTCTTTTAGGAATACAGATTTCCCATTATAATTGAGATACCTAAAAATTTCTGTCAGGAGGTATATTATGTCAATTCCCACATTGAAACAACAAGCAAACGGCACGGTGCTGACACTACACGACAAGCCCTATATCATGCTTGCTGGTGAAGTCGGCAATTCCAATTCTTCATCTGTGGAATATATGGAGGGCGTCTGGCAAACTGCCGAGCAACTCGGCATGAATACCCTGCTGCTGCCAATCACATGGGACCAGGTCGAGCCAGAGGAAGGACAGTTTGACTTCTCTTTGCTGGACGGCCTTGTGTTGCAGGCACGTGGCAAAGGCAAGCACCTTGTTCTGCTTTGGTTTGGCAGTTGGAAAAACGCCGAATGTATGTACGCTCCTGCATGGGTAAAGACAGATTTACAGAGGTTCCGGCGCGGCCAGATTGTCAAAGGGAAAAACAAAGCGCCCCGCGAAAACGCCTATGGTATGCTGTATACGACCCTTTCTTATCTGTGCGAGGAGACCTGTGCTGCTGATGCCCGTGCCTTTGGCAGACTGATGCGACATCTGCGCACACTCGATGGTGAGGAAAACACCGTTCTTGCCGTTCAGGTGGAGAACGAAACCGGACTTTTGGGAACTGCTCGGGAACGTTCCGACGAGGCCGATGTTGCATTTGCTGCAGATGTTCCGCAGGACTTTGCTGGGTATATGCGTTCTCACATCGAAACAATGGTGCAGGACGTGCAGGAGGCTGTCGAGAACGGTGCAACCTCAGGCAGTTGGGGCGAAGTATTTGGCTCAGTTGCAGAGGAAATTTTCAGTGCATATTATATCTCACGCTATGTCAACCGTGTTGCTCAGGCCGGAAAAAAGGAATATCCATTGCCCATGACTGCAAACTGCTGGTTGGACAAGGGCGGCGAACCGGGCACTTATCCCAGCGGTGGGCCGGTTTCCCGTATGTATGAAGTCTGGCAGTACGGTGCCCCCTGCATTGACCTACATACGCCCGATATTTATGTTCATGATTTCTGCAACATTTGTGACGAATATACCCGCCGCGGTAAACCTTTAATGATTCCCGAATGCAGTACACACAGCTATTCTGGCCCGCGTATGCTCTATACGGTCGGTCATTATCATGCACTTTGCTATGCCCCCTTTGGCTTTGAAAATATGGGGCAGCCTTTTACCGGAACCCAAGGATATTTATTTGGCATGGACGTAACCGATTCCTTGCTTAAAACGCCGCAGAATACGGCGGAATACGGCTGGTACGGCCGTACACTGAACAGTCTTATGCCGCTGTTGGGCGAACGCTACGGCACAAAGAACCTACAGGCTGTCTGCAGCGAGCGTAAAGACCAGTGCGCTATGAACTTTGGCAAATTTACGGTCTATGCCATTGTAGAACATCCCATGATTCAGCAAAAGGACGGCGTTTGTCTGGCTATGAAACTGTCTGAAGATGAATGTATGCTTGTTGTAAACCGCTGCGGACTGCAGTTTGTTTCTGCGGAAGCAGACAAGCCCAATCTGGATTTACTTTCCGTGGAGGAAGGCCGCATGGAAAACGGCGAGTGGAAAGTGACACGCCGATTGAACGGTGACGAGGCCGCTTTGATGACTTTCTTTGAGCCGACCGTCCTGAAAGTTAAAGTGTTCACTTACGTATAAACACTTTTTCAAGTGATTTTCTTTGTTTGATACTCTTTATCTGCAAAAAGACAGACCGCGCATCGCCCTTGCCGGGAAATGCGCGGTCTGTTATTTCAGAACTGTTTTATAAATCAATCATTTCTGTTTCAGGCGTTTTCAGCCGGGGTGGCCTCGGCTTTGGCCTTCTGGGCGGCTTCCCATGCGGGGATTTTCTTTTCCAGCTTCATAAAGCCAAAGGAGCAGGCTGCAATCACAATCATCAGCACGGCGGGGACGAGCGCATAGTCAATGCGAATCATCATCAGTGCGCTTGCGGGCTGATCAACCGTACCCTCTGCGGCAATGTAACCGCCGACGCTGAGCAGGATGCCGGTGATGAAGCTGCCCATGGCGCCGCCGCACTTGCCCATGAAGTTTGCCAGAATACCGGCAGAGCCATCCATGCGGGGCAGGCCAATCATCTCGTTATAGGTGCAGCAGTTCATAATGAACAGAACGCCGTAGTATGCCAAAGGCAGACCGGCCAGACCGCCCAGCACACCGCCGAGCAGGACGCCGGTCAGGTTTGCGCCGGAGACGAAAACAATGATGTAACCAACGATACCGATGCAGGCAAAAACACCGACCATCTTGCTCATACCGCCGATTTTCTTCATAATCCACGGGAATACCAGCATCAGCGGCAGCAGCACAATGCTGAAAATGGAGGTAACGCTCATCATAGCGGTGTTGCCGATGATGTACTTGAAGTAGTAGGTCGTAACGGCCAGAGAGGTGCTGATGTTATAGCACAGCATAATAATAGCATACAGCCAGACATATTTGTTGCGGCGGAACATCGAGAAAATCTCATTCAGACGGACCGGCTGGAACTGCTCGTCACCGCCGTCCACGCTGGGATCCTCCTTGCAGAAGAAGAAACGCAGCAGAGAAATCAGCAGCAGGGGAAGGACAAAGATTGCCACAGTGGTACGCCAGCCGCCGGCGCTGGTGGCCAGCTTGCTCATTACGATGGGGAACAGGATGCTGACAATCATCGAACCGGCCATCGTGATAACGCCACCGTAGGAGGCAACCTTGCGAATCAGGATGGGGTTGTTGCTGAAGTGGCGGATGGTGTACGGTGTGTTGGCCGCACCGCGCAGGGTGGTGAAGATGGAGAACACCAGCGTGTACATACAGAAAATCCACACAACTTTCAGCGTGTTGCTCCATGCAGGGCTGCCGGAGAACAGGCCCAGAGAGCAGAGCATAACGCCGACAATGGCAAGCTCATAGGGGCGGCCCTTGCCCAGCTTGGTATGGGTGTTATCGACCAGCCAGCCCGCAAAAATATCCGTAAAAGCGTCGATGATTTTACTTACCATCAGCACAGTGCCCACAACTGCGGGTGCAATGCCAAGGGTGTCGCTGCAATAAATGCTCAGATAGCCCAGAACGATTACGTTCAGACCGGCCATAGCAATGTCCGAGCTTTTCCACGCCATCAGGCGTCCGAAGCCGAGATGGTTGGGGTCGTTTTTCTTGTTAGCCATAGTATTGTTTCTCTCTTTCTTTTTACAAAATTTTCAATGTAGTTGTGGCACTGCCTTACAGGACCTGCGCTCACCCCTCCTTTTTTACCTGATTCAATGCGGCGTTCAGCTCATGTACAAAGGCGGGTGTGACCAGCTTACCCATCTGCTTCAGGGTAGCCTCCACGCTCATCTTGTCCATCATGCGCTGCATGGATTCGGGAATCTGAATATTTTTAGCAACATCGCCGTAGGCGGCTGCGGCCTTGGCCTGCAGCGGGGCAATAAGCTCATTCAGCACAGCAGAGGCTTGCGGATGGGCCTTGACATCTCCCATAGAATCCTTGATGGAGAAGTAGCCCTCCTTGACAATCTCGTCCTCGCGGTCAAACCAGTTCACAACCTCGCCGCCCGCTTTCACGTAGGCGGGGTTGGGCTTATCGACCTTGCGGATGGCAATGGTATCGCTGCAGGCACCGCTGCGGGCTTCGATTGTATGCTCGCCGGAAATCGGCACTGTGAATTTGAAAATCTTGTCGCCGTCCTGTGCGGCAAACTCCTTGCCGTCCACAAACAGTGTCACACGCGGCTGGTTGGAATAGACCTTGATTTCGGTTTCGCTCTCAGCACGGTCGGCGTAGCGGCGGCCGCAGATATGCACAAACGGCTCCTTGCTCAGGTAGGCCTTATAAATGTAGAAGGCATCCTTTTTCGTCTTGCGGTCAAAGGTGACAAGACCCTTCTGGTTCTGGCCGGGCTTGCCGCCCTCATCGCGGCCATCCGCGCCGAAGTCGAACATATTCCAGCAGTGCATCGCCCAGATATAGGGCCGATCTGCCCACATTTTGAGCATGTGCTCGTGGTAGACGGCCTGATAGCCCTCGCTCCAATCGCCCTTGGCTGGCTTGGCGCTCTGGTAGGCGGGGTTTGCATCCGCGCCGTACTCGGACAGGCCAATCACGGCATCGGGGTGGTTCTTGTGGAACTCATCAAACCACGCATCGTTCTGGTCCCACTCCCCTACATACCAGCCATAATAGAGGTTGTAGCTGCGGATGTCGGGCAGGAATACCAGCGGGTCATTGGCATCCAGCATAAAGATGTGCGCCATGGTGGTGGGGCGGGTGGCGTCCAGCTTGTGGCAGAGGTCGTTGAGCAGCTTGTGGTTTTCGACCAGATCCTCCGTCTTGCCGCTGCCGGTAATCTCATTGGAAAGCCCCCAGCAGACGATGGACGGATGGTTGTAGTTCTGCACAACCAGTTCAGTCATCTGGGAGAGAGTGTTGGCGCGGCCCTCGGGCATATGCTCGGTGATGTAGGGGATTTCTGCCCACGCCACAAGGCCGTATTTATCGCACAGGTCGTAGAAATACTGCGCGTGCTGGTAGTGGGCCAGGCGCACGGTGTTCGCGCCCATCTCGCGCAGCAGGGCCATATCCTCGTCGTGCTCTTTTTCGGTCAGTGCGTTGCCAAGGCCCTGGCGGTCCTGATGCCGCGCCGCACCGCACAGACGGTAGGGACGACCGTTCAGGATAAAGCCCTTCTCCGCGTCAAAGGCAATCGTGCGGCAGCCGAAATTGGCTTCCACGGCATCGCCGCTATCGAGCGTGGCCTGCATTTTGTACAGATACGGGTCATTGACGCCATCCCACAGGTGGACGTTTTCGAGCTTGAACGTACCCTCGGCCTTGCCGTCCGTGACAGCCGCGGAAAGCGTCTCTTCGCCCAGCGTGAACTGCACGCTCTGCGCGGTGCCGGCAACCCACGCCTCGGCGTGAATTTCAGCGGTTTTCAAATCGGCGCTCAGCACAGGGGTGATGCGCAGGCCGGGCGCGCCGTGGTAGTCCAGCGCAAAGTGCGCCTTGGGCACAACCAGCAGATGCACCGGGCGGTAGATGCCGCCGTAGAAGGTGAAGTCGGCCTTCTGCGGGTAGACCGTGCGGTTTTTGCCGTTGTCCACGGCAACGGTCAGGGTGTTCTGCGCGGCCAGCGCGGGCGTCAGATTGACACGGAAGGTGGCGTAGCCGCCCTCATGCCGGGCCAACTCCTGCCCGTTCAGCGTGACCACGGCGGTCATGGCAACGCCCTCAAATTCCAGCCAGACCTCCTCGCTGTCACTGTGGGCGGGGGCGGCAAACGCCTTTGTGTAAAGGCAGGTGCCGCGGTAGTAGTCATTGCCGCCGTCCTGTCCGTCCTTGGCGTTCCAGGTGTGGGGCAGTGTGACCGGGGTTGCTTTCTCGGGGGTGTCCCCGCGTGCAAACAGCCAGTCACTGTTCCACAAAATTTGTTTTCTCATCATCCCAAACTCCTTGCAATTATTTATGATTCTCCGCCGGGCAATACAGCAGGCTGCCCTCGGTAATTCCGTTTTCATTAAAGCTGTCTACCCGCAGATAGTAGTCCTGCCCCGCCATCAGGGTGGACAAATCCAGCTCCTGCACGCCGTAGACCAGCCAGCTCTGGTAGAGCTTATCGGGTGCAATGCCATAGCGGATATTGCACCCCTGCGCGTCCATTTCGGCAAGCGGCTGCCACTGCACCAATGCATTCATGGGGCCGGTGCGGTGTACGGTGGCCTGTGCCTGTGCCGGGGCAGCACCGCCGCCGAAGCCAAAAATGCGCAGGCCGCTGATGCGCAGCGTCTGCCCATAGGGCAGTGCCCCGCCGGTCAGGCGAATGTAACGCGCCCGGACACGCTCCGGGAGCGGGAAATAGGCATTGCTGCCCTCATGGGATACCTCCTGCAGCAGCTGCCAGGTGGTGCCGTCCGTGCTGGTTTCCAGCGTATAACGGCTGATTTGCGGTTCCTTTTCGATATACCGCGCGCCGCCGCTCTGATGGCAGTACAGGCTCTCCGGGTAATCCACCGAAAGCGCTTCATCCGCAAAATTCACCTGTATGGCGTGGATGTCGCAGACCTTCTCCAAATCCACCGAAAGCCACTGGCCGGGCCGGGCGTCTGCTGCGCTCCACCATGTGCGGCAGTTTTCGTCCGCGGCCAGCGCCGGGGCGCTGCCCTCTGCCGTTGAGGAGGCCGCTGTCGGCTTCTGATAGCTGAGCAGCATACACGCCGGACGCACGCTCCACGGGTCAAATTTTCCGTCTGGGATGCACAGCGGGTAATCCGCAAAATTCTGGTTGCAGAACAGCACGCCATCCGCATCCACGCCTGCCGGGAAGAGCCCGACGCGGCGTTCCATATCGTGATTCACGCTGACGCGCATGGTCGAGGCGTGCCAGAAATTCCCATCGGCATCCTGTATCGTGCTGCCATGCCCCGCGCCCTGCATAAAGCCGTCCGGCTTGGAGGAAAAGGGGTTGCTTTGCTGCAGCGTGAACGGCCCGAGCGGCGCATCGGCCACATAGACGCCATCGCAGTAGGTGTTGAACTGGGTGGCCGGGGAGGCATATTGCAGATAGTACTTGCCGTTATGCTTTGTCATAAAGGCGCCCTCGATGTAGGGCTTGCCAATCGAACGAAACATTTTGACGAGCTTTTCCCGATTGAAGCCGCCGCCCGCGGGCAGTGCTTGCGGCAGCTGCAGCTCCCCGGTGACCGGGTTGACAAAGGGCTTCAGTGCCTGATACACCGGGCTTGTCTCCTTGGGCGGGACATTTCCGTTCTCGCCGCAGCGCTCATAGCCCAGCGTGTCCGCCTGCTCAAAAATCAGCTCGCGGCGCTCCCCGATGGGCAGCATGGTGTCGGGGTCCATCTCGATTCCATAGATGGGGTCGGTGTTGCCGCAGCCCCAGTACAGATAGACGCGACCGTCATCGTCACAGAAGAGGTCTGGGTCCCAGAAATCAAACGGCGCACTGACCTGCTCAAACGTATCAGACAGCGGGTCCTTTGTGCGCAGGATGGGGCAGTTCTCGCCGCGGCGCGAGGCACAGAAGCACAGGTACTCCCCCACTTGGCGCACATCCGGCGCATAATCATAAATCAGCAAATCACGGTTGGTGTGGTATTTCCAGTCGGTCAAATCGCTGCTGTGCCAGAATCCGCCCGACATCGACGCGAACAAATAGTAGACACCCTTAAAGTAAATCAGTGTCGGGTCAGCAGCCTCACGGTAGGCGATCCGCTTTCCGTTTTCCATCATATGCTGGTAGCGGTAGCCAAGGTCAAGCGGGTTGCAATAGCTTCTTTTCATTTTCACAGGACGCTCCTTTCTGCGGTGGGTTGGCGGACGTTCTTGTCGGCACAGGAAAAATATGTTAAAATGAATCCACTTAGATTGTAAAACACGGAGGGACAATGCAAATGGATGTCCGGCAGAATCTGCAGCTTTATAAGGATATGATTCAGTGTGCGGGGCCGCTGTACATGTGGGCCTACAACGACTGCGGCCGGCTTGTGTACAGTAACTGCCCCGAGGAAGAAGTTCTGGCACAGGTATTTGAGCTGTTCGGCTGCAAAAAGCGGCTGTATGACCACCTTTTGCCCGATACGCCCATGCAGGTTGCCTCCTCCATCGGCCTGCAGTGGTGTGCTGCGGCAGAAACAGACGGCGGCAAGGTGAAAATGGTCTACCTGATTGGCCCCTATTTTACCGAGAACACCGTTCTGCGCAATATGGAGCTGGCCATGCGGCAGCTGCAGAATCTGAATCTCAGTGTGGAGACCACCATGCAGATTGAAAAGGCCCTGAAAGCATTGCCGACCCTTGCCACGAACATCATGAACCACTATGCCATCATGCTGAATTACTGCGTGACCGGTGTGCAGAAAAACACCTTTGACATATACAACATTACAGATGAGGATTACGGAACCGTTGATGTGGAGGAGCAGCTTTCCACACGCGACCGCCATAAGGTCTGGACAACCGAGCAGGCGCTGCTGCGCATGGTGCGCGAGGGCGATCTGAACTACGCCTTTGTGGTCAATCAGGCCAACAGCGTCAGCAACGGCGTCAAGGTTGTCGCCAACGAGATTCTGGGGCAGGCGCGGACCTCGGTGATTGTATTTACCTCCCTGTGCTGCCGTGCTGCCATTGAAGGCGGCCTTTCCCCCGAGGAAGGCTATACGCTGGGCGATGCCTACATTCAGCGTGTAGCCGACGCCAAGGACAGCACGGAGCTGGGCGAGCTTTCCAACACGATGTACGCGGATTTTGTACACCGGGTACACCGCTGCCGCACCAACCCGGAGGTGTCCAAGCAGATACAGGACTGCTGCGCGTATATTGAGCTGCACGCCGAGGAGGAAATTCCCATCGACCAGCTGGCCAAGCGCTTTGGCTACGCCGAATACTACCTGACAAAGAAATTCAAGCGGGAGATGCACACCAGCCTGACAAACTATATCAAATATGTACGCATTGAGCGCGCCAAGCTGCTGCTGACCACCACCGGGCTTTCCCTGCAGGAGATTGCCGACAGGCTGCATTTCTGCTCCCGCAGCTACTTCGGCAAGGTCTTTCACGAGGTGGTCGGCTGCTCGCCGTTGGAATATCGCCAGAAGCAATAAGAGCTTCTGTCTGCATTATAGCGCCCATTGCCCAGTCCTGAACAACAATAAAATAGTCACAAATGTAAAAAATTCGTCTTGTTTTCCCAACAAGGCGAATTTTTGACTTTCAAGGCAAATCTATTACTGTTTTACCCGGGCAAAGCTCTGTATGATAGAGACAAGCAAATAGCACACCCACAAGAACCTCACTGCAAAGGAGAACATTATGCAACGATTTGACCTGAACCAGAACTGGGAATATCTTGAAAGCAGCCTGCAGAACCCCCTGATGGTGGGTATGCTGCAGGGCTGGAAAAAAACAAGCCTGCCCCATGACTACGCCGTGGAAAAAGCACGCTCGCCCGAGGCAGCGACCGGGCTGGATGAGGGCTTTATGGCCTGCGCCGGTCTTTACTACCGCAAGAGCTTTACCGTGGAACCGGAAATCATCGGCCAGCGCTTCTGGCTGGAATTTGAGGGCATTGCCGGCATTACCGAGGTCTGGCTGAACAAAAAGCCGATCGCCAAGCACAACAACCCCTATACCGGCTTCTGGGTGGAGGTGACGAATCTGCTGCAGGCGGGCGATAATGAAATCACCGTCTACACCGACAACCGCACCAAGCCTAACTCCCGCTGGTATGTGGGCTGCGGCATCTACCGCAGCGTGTGGCTGCATATGGCAAGCGCCGTCAGCGCCGCGCCGCACGGTATCCGCGCCACCCCCGCCGCGCTGGACGGCAGCAGCGCTGTGGTAGAGGTCAGCACCGCACTGACCGGCACGGCGGACAGCGTAACCTATGAGCTGGTGGACGCAGAGGGGCAGGTGCTGGCTACGGCAGAGGGCCTTGGAACGGTGCAGCTTGCCGCCAACGGCATTACGCCGTGGACGCCGGAAACACCCGCCCTCTACATCCTGCGCGTGACCGTCACCGCCAACGGAACCGCCGACACGGCAGAGCAGCGCATTGGCATCCGCACAATTCAGGTAAGCAGCAAGACCGGTCTGCTGCTGAACGGTCAGCCCCGCACGATGAAGGGCGGCTGCATCCACCATGACTTGGGCATTCTCGGTGCGGCTGACCATGCCGCCGCCGAGCGCCGCCGGATCCGCCTGATGAAGGAGAGCGGCTTTGATGCCATCCGCGCCGCGCACAACCCCTTTGGCCCGGCGTTCCTGGATGCCTGCGATGAACTGGGTATGCTGGTTGTGGAGGAGGCTTTTGACGAGTGGGTCATGGGCCGCACCAGCTTTGGCCTGCACGTCACCTTTGAGCAGTGCTGGGAAAAAGACCTTGAGGATATGATTACCCGCGACTACAACCACCCCTGCATTGTGATGTGGAGCACCGGCAACGAAGTGGAGGAGCGTGACGGCACGGCGGACGGCTTTGCATGGGCGAAGCGTCTTGCCAACAAGGTGCGTTCGCTGGACGCAAGCCGCCCGGTATCGGCCACGGCCTGCGCGCTCTTCTCGGAATACGGCAACCGCCCCGCAGGCGGCACCACCGGCAACCAAGCGCTGAATATGGCCTACGACACCTTTGCCGAGGGGCGCGACATCTGGGGCCCGGGCACCGCGCCCTACTTTGCCCCGCTGGACGTGGCAGGCTACAACTATAAGGTGGCGCGCTACGCCTACGATGCCGAAAAGTACCCCGACCGCGTGATTTACGGCTCCGAGAGCTACCCCCGCGCTGCACTGCTGAGCTGGCAGGGCGCGCGTGACAATGTCAATGTCATCGGCGATTTTGTCTGGACGGCATGGGATTACATCGGTGAGGTCGGCGTGGGCCGCTGGGAGGTCAGCGCCGAGCCGCGCCCCAGCCAGCCCGCATGGCCGTGGCTGACCGCCAACTGCGGCGACTTTGACCTGCTGGGCCGCAAGCGCCCGCAGAGCTATTACCGCGATGTAATCTGGGGCAACGCCGCGCCGCATATCTTCTGCCTGCCGCCCGAGCTGGTTGACAAGCATCTGGCACGGCTTTCGTGGGCGTGGCTGCCGGTGCAGCGCAACTACACCTTCCCCGGCTGCGAGGGGCAGGACGTGGAAGTCAATATCTACGCCGACGCCGACGAGGTAGAGCTGCTGCTGAACGGCCGTTCCCTCGGCCGCAAGCCCTGCACCGAAGCGCAGGAGTACCTTGCGGTGTTCCGCTTTGCCTATGAGCCTGGCACGCTGGAGGCTGTCAGCTACAAAAACGGCGTTGAAACGGGCCGCGACACGCTGGCAACCGCAAGCAAAACCGCCGCTTTGCGCCTGACGGCCGACAGCCCCGCCATCGCCGCGGACGGAAAAGACCTCTGCTTTGTGCAGATTCAGTGCGTTGACGCCGCCGGAAACCCGGTTCTTGCCGACCAGCGCGAAATCAAGGTGGAGCTGCTGGGCGGCGGCACACTGGCCGCGCTGGGCACCGCCGACCCCAAGCCCGACCGCCTGCTGCCCTTTGCCGGGCCGGTTTGTCCGCTGTATGACGGTGCCGCTATGGCAATTATCCGCAGCGAGGGCGGTGCCAAGGGTGCGCTGCTGCGCGTGACGCTGGGCGATCTGGTGGCCGAGCTGGGCATCGGCTTCACCCCTGTTGCTGCGCAGTCTCTGCCTGTGCATGAGGCTGCCCCCAGTGCCGCCGACCTGCCGCTGGGCACCCTGCTAGAAAACGAGAAAGCCCGCGCCGTGCTGGCAAAGGTGCTGGGGCCGATGCTGGAAAGCCCGATGCTGGCCCAGATGAAGAGCATGAGCCTGAAGAAGCTGCTTTCGATGGGCGGTCAGGCCCTGCCGCCGGAGGTGCTGCACGCACTGGATGCGGCGTGCGCCGGGGAATAAACAGGAGGAAAGCTATGCTGAAGGTTTCCAAAATTCTGATTGACCGGCAGGAAAACCCTGCCGCATTGAGTGAGCCGACGCCGTATCTGGGCTGGCAGCTCGAAAGCGACCGCCAGAACGTACACCAGACCGCTTACCGGATTTGTATCAGGGACGGCCTGATGCCCTTTTGGGACAGCGGGCGCATCACAGACAGTGAGAGTGCCGCTGTCCGCTATGCGGGCCCGCCGCTGAACGAGGAATGCCACTACACACTGGAGCTGACTGTCTGGGATAACCACGGCGAGTCCGCGCAGGGCAAGGCTGAATTTTCCACGGCACTGTTTGCGCCGCGCTTTCTCACCGCGCAGTGGATTACCCACACCCTGGCGGAAAATCACAGCGAATGTCCTGTTTTTGTGCGACATTTTTCTGCCGAGCCTGTGCAGAAGGCAAGGCTGTATCTTTCCGCCTGCGGCATCTATACCGTGCGGCTGAACGGGCAGGAGGTCTCGCAGGACTGGTTTGCTCCCGGCTGGACCGAGTACGCAAGCCGCCTGCAATACCAGGTGTATGACGTCACGGCGCTGATTCAGCCGGAAAACACGCTGGAAATCACCACCGCAAACGGCTGGTATGCCGGTTATCTGAACGGAACGCGGCAGGTGTACGGCAAGCAGACGGCCATCTTTGCCGAGCTTTCTCTCACCTGCATGGACAGCCACCGCGTCACGGTTGCCACCGATGCTCGCTGGCAGTGGTACCTTGGGCAGCACCGCGAGGCGGAGTTCTACCACGGTGAGCGCATCGACCGCACCGCTGTGCCAACTGCACCGCAGCCGGTTGTCCTTGCAGAAGATCTGAACGCCCATGCCCCGGCGTTGGTTCCCCAGCAATGCGAGCCGGTGCGCGTGCTCGAGCGCCGCGCCCCTATGCAGCTGCTGCATACGCCGGACGGCACGCCGATTCTGGATTTCGGTCAGAATATGGCCGGTGTTGTCCGGCTGGACTGGCAGGGCGCGGCAGGGCAGGAAATCACCCTGCGTTTTGCCGAGGCCCTGACGCCGGACGGCAGCCTGTATACTGCCAACCTGCGCACCGCCAAGGCCACCGATACCTTTGTGTGCAGCGGCGGCAAGGATACGTTTGTCCCCCGCTTCACCTACCACGGCTTCCGCTATGTCTCGATTGCAGGCATGGGCGGCAACCCGCCGCTTGACGCCTTCACCGCGCTGGTGCTGGGCACGGACGCTGCCGCCACCGCGCAATTTTCCTGCTCCTCCCCGCTGGTCAACCGCCTGTGGGCGAACATCGTGTGGGGGCAGCGCTCCAACTTTGTCGATGTGCCCACCGACTGCCCGCAGCGCGATGAACGGCTGGGCTGGACCGGTGACGCTGCTGTTTTCTGCCGCACCGCCGCGCAGAATGAGGACGTCTACCGCTTTTTCCGCAAGTGGCTGACCGACCTTGCCATTGGACAAGCCGCGGACGGCGGTGTGCCGCACATCGTGCCGAACGTGAACGGACAGGGCAGCGGTGGCGCTGCCGTCTGGTGTGACGCCGCCGTCACCATTCCGTGGACGCTCTACGAGCTTTACGGCGAACGGGATATTCTGGAACGGCAATACCCCAGCATGAAAGCGTGGGTAGAATATATGCGCCGTCAGGAAACACCCGACCATCTGCGGCAGTGCGGCTTTCAGCACGGCGACTGGCTGGCCCTTGACCGCGAGGAGGGACGCGGCAACCGCGGCAGCACCGATGCCTACCTGATTGCCAGCGCCTACTACGCACATTGTACCCAGCTGCTTGCCAAAGCGGCGGCCGTGCTGGGCAAAGCACAGGAGGCAGACGAATATACCGCGCTGCACCGAGCAATCTGCAGCGGTTTCCAGCAGGAGTACATCACCGCAACCGGGCGCGTGGTGGGCGAAACTCAGACCGCGCTGGCGCTCATTCTTCTGTTTGACCTTGCCAGGACGGAGCACCGCGACCGCATTGCCCAAAGCCTTGTACAGAATCTGGACAAGCATCAGGGGCACCTGACAACCGGCTTTATTGGCACGCCGATTCTGATGGACGCGCTTTCTAAAATCGGCCGCAATGACCTTGCCGGAAAGCTGCTGCTGAACGAAGATTTCCCCGGTTGGCTGTATGAAGTGCGCTGCGGCGCAACTACCATGTGGGAGCGCTGGGACAGCGTCCGCCCCGACGGCGGCTTTGACGAAAGCGGCATGAACAGCTTTAACCACTATGCCTTTGGCGCTGTGGGTGACTGGCTGCTGGAGCAGCTGGTCGGTATCCGCCCGGCTGAACCGGGCTACCGCGCCATTACGCTGCAGCCGCAGCTGATTCAGGGCATCACGCAGGCTTGCGCCATGCGCACCACCCCCTACGGCAGGGTGCGCCTTGCGTGGCAGTGCCTGAACCATCTCATCACCGTGGAGGTGGAAATCCCTGCCAACACCACCGCACAACTTTTCCTGCCGGAGCAGGAAGGCTCCATCACGCTGGGCAGCGGCAGTTATCAGTATTCCTACGCCACTGAAACCGATTTAACCCCGCAGCGCTTTACGATGGACACACCGCTGCGCACCATGCTGGCGGACGCCGACGCCAAGGCGGTGCTTTCCGCTGCCCTGCCGGGTATGCTGGACGGTCCTGCCGCCGCGTTCCTTGCCGGCAAGAGCTTCAACGACCTGAAAGGCATGATGCCGGGCGGCGAGGCACTGTTTGCGCAGCTATTGACAAAGCTCAACCAGCTCTGCTGACAGATCAGACAAACGCCATAGTATTTTCTTTGCATTTCCGCACTTTATGATGGATGTAACACAAACACAAGGAGACAGCACTATGAAATTTCCCAAGGAGTTTTTACTGGGTGCGTCCACGGCGGCGCATCAGGTGGAGGGCAACAACCGCTACAGCGACCTGTGGGCACAGGAGCAGATGGAACATTCCAGCTTTGCCGAGCCGAGCAACGATGCCGTAGACCACTACCACCGCTATGAGGAGGACATTGCTCTGCTGGCCGGGGCCGGGCTGAATGCCTACCGTTTTTCTATCGAGTGGGCACGCGTGGAGCCGCAGGAGGGCTGCTTTGACGAGTCCGAGCTGGAGCATTACCGCAAGGTAATCCGCTGCTGCCGCGAGCACGGTGTTGAGCCGGTGGTGACGCTGCACCATTTTTCCAGCCCCAAATGGCTGATTGAGCGCGGCGGCTGGGAGGCCGAAAGCACGGTTGACTATTTCAAGCGCTATGCCGGCAAGGTTGTGGAGGCTCTTGGCGATGAGCTGCACTATATCTGCACCATCAACGAGGCCAATATGGGCCTGCAGATTGCTGCCATCTCGAAGCGCTACATGATGCAGATGCAGAAGGCCGCCGCGGCCAGAGCAGCCGCCGGGCAGGCCGAAAGCAGCGTGCAGATGGGTATGAATTTGCAGAAGATGCTGGAAAACCGCAAGGCAGCCGCCGCGGAATCACTGGCGCTTTTCGGCACCGAGAACCCGCAGACCTTCCAGACGCAGCGCACGCCGGAGGGCGATTTGCTCATTATGCGCGCCCACGCCGCGGCGCGGGATGCAATCAAGGCGATTTGCCCCGAATTGAAGGTCGGTCTGACCCTGAGCCTGCACGATTTACAGCCGGAGCCGGGCTGTGAGGCACTGGCCGCCAAGGAGTGGGCCGAGGAATTTACCCACTATCTGCCCTACATCCAGAACGATGATTTTCTGGGCGTGCAGAACTACACCCGCACCCGCATTGGCCCCGATGGCCAGCTGCCTATGCCGGAGGGCGCGGAGCTTACCCAGATGGGCTATGAGTTTTACCCGCAGGCGCTGGCCAACGTGCTGCGCGCCGTGGCCAAGGATTTCCACGGTGATTTGCTGATTACCGAGAACGGCATCGGCACCGGCGACGATACCCGCCGCGTGGAGTTTATCCGGCAGGCGCTGGCCGGTGTGCAGGATTGCCTTGCCGAGGGCCTGCCCATCAAGGGCTATCTGCATTGGAGCCTGCTTGACAACTTTGAGTGGCAGAAGGGCTTTTCGATGACGTTCGGCCTGATTGCCGTCGACCGTGCCAACGACCAGACCCGCCACCCGAAGCCGAGCCTTGCCTTTCTGGGCAGCTACGCCGCCGATTGATAAGCCCCAGGCTGCAGCTTTGTTACAGGTAAGGAAAAATTCCCATAAAAAAACAAGCGATGAACCCGTTTCTTCCCCTGTGGGAGTACACCCCCGACGGCGAGCTGCATATCTTTGGGGACCGTATCTATCTGTTCGGCTCCCACGATACCGAGGGCGGTGACCGCTACTGCTCTAAAAGCGACTATGTCGGCTGGTCTGCCCCACCTGACGATCTAAGCGACTGGCGGTATGAGGGCGTCATGTACACCGCCGAACAGGACCCCCACACCCGCCCCGGTGTTACTGATTTGTACGCGCCCGATGTGGTGCAGGTCAAGGACGCCGCTATTACCTCTACTACACGCTGTCCGGCACAGCGGCGCTCTATCTGACCTACCACGGCGAAGGCCCTGCGGATTTGCTGCAAATCCGTTTTGAAGCGCTGTAACCCACGGTTCCGGGATATTTTTCCACAAAAAACAGCCGATTTCTCTGGGCAGCAAATAAAGCCAAGCCGCCACGCATTTGTATTGCAATATGTAATACAATGTGCTATACTGAAACTTAGAAAGGTGGCGCTTTGCATGGCAACTAAAACTTCTAATGTTACTGCGCGGGTTGAGCCGGAAGTCAAAGAACAGGCTGAAACCATCCTCTCCGATTTAGGAATTCCCGTTTCCACTGCAATCAATATCTTCTATAGGCAAATTGTCCTTTGGAACGGACTGCCGTTTCGTCCCTCCGTTCCTGCAGCGCGGCCCAAATCCCGAAGTGAAATGAACGATGCTGAATTCAATGCACGAATGTCTGCCGGTTATGCTCAGGCCAAGCAGAATCAAGCGGCACCTTCCGATGAAGTATTTGACCGTTTAATTGGTGAGATTCAGAATGGAAAAGCAGTATAAGGTCAAAGTCACTGTACGTGCAGAGCAATCTCTGCGCGAAATCAGCCACTATATTGCGGTTAACTTGACGGAACCACAAGCTGCGGTAAAATTGCTGCGAACATTGCAAAAGGCCATCAATTCATTGGATATGTTCCCTCACCGTGTTCATCTTACACCGGAAGAACCATGGCACAGTCTGGGCATTCATCGCTTGGTAAGCAAAAACTATTATATTTACTTCTGGATAAACGAATCAAATCTCTGCGTTCATATCACAGACGTGATTTACGCCGGGCAGAATCAGCCTGTACAATTAGAAAATATGAATCTCGAAGATTGACCACCAACTGACCACTAGCAGTGATTTTTGCTGCCGGCGGTCAGTTTTTATCGTTGACACATTGTTTTATATTGTTTGTGATAGGTGTGCCGTAGCAGTGCAGAACCAACAAAAAATCGCAGTGTATCATCATATTACGCGCCGTGTCGTAGTTCTCCGACCCGGAAGGCCAGAGGTTCGAATCCTCCCGGTCGCACCAAGAGCAGCACCTTATGGGGTGCTGCTCTTTTTGTTTTGCATGGATTTTATGGGGCGGTAAAAGAGTGGATTCGAACAGCCCGTGCCCCGCGTTTTGCGTCCCGCGGGGCAGAAACGCCCCAGTGGGAACTTTCTGTTTTTCGTTGTTTGCATGATGAGCCTGTTCCGCCTGCCACGCGGCAAACTCCCGCTGGCCCTCCTCGCTGTTCCAACAGGCAAGGATGGCCGGGTAGAATGCCCGCGCCAGACGGTCAATGACTTCATCGGGATAAGGGGAAGTGTTTGTGGACTTTTCCTTTTTGTTCAAACGCACGCTCCTTTGGACATCTGTGAACAGCATACCATGTGCCTGATTTCCGTTTCGCACATTGTAATGTTCGCAGAAAAAACTTATAATGCTTTTGAAGCTGTAGGACACACAAAACGCGGAAAAGAGAGGGAATCATGAGAAAACTGTTCCTTTTGGAAGATGATCTGAGCCTGATCAGTGGGCTGACCTTTGCATTCAAGAAACAGGGCTTTGCACTGGATACAGCCCGGACGCTGGCAGAAGCCGAGGTGCTGTGGTCAGACGGAAAATATGACCTGCTGGTGCTGGATGTTTCCCTGCCGGATGGCTCTGGCTTCGATTTCTGCCAGAAGGTGCGGCGCACATCCAACGTGCCGATTCTGTTCCTGACTGCTTCGGATGAGGAAATGAATATCATCATGGGACTGGAACTGGGCGGGGATGATTACCTGACCAAGCCGTTCAAGCTGGGTGTCCTGTTGTCGCGAGTCAATGCACTGCTTCGCCGTGCAAATGCGTCCAGCGCAGGAGAACCCGTACTGGAATCGGGCAGCATCACCGTCCGGCTGTTGCAGGGACAGGCGTACAAAAACGGAATCTTGCTGGAACTGACCGGCGCAGAGTACAAGCTGCTCTGCTTCTTTATGCAGCATCCGAATGCCGTGCTATCCAAGGAACAAATTCTGGATGCACTGTGGGACTGCGATGGGGATTACATTGACAGCAGTGCTTTAACAGTGTACATCCGGCGGCTGCGGATGAAGATTGAGGACGACCCCGGCAAACCGCAGATGCTGCTGACCGTCCGCGGCATGGGCTATAAATGGAATGGGTAAAGGTGCCGTATGAAAGTATTCGCAAACCGGGAGATCCGAAATTTGTTCCGGACAGTGCTGGCGGTCTGGGCGGTGGCATTGGCTCTCACGCAGGGCATCGTATGGCATACGACGCACGCATTCTCTTTCGCATTACTGTTGGTTTTTCTTCTGCTGGGCGGCTGCCTCTGGGGCGTGCTTTTTCGCTATTTCCAAAGGCAGAGCGCGCTTCTGGAACAGGCAGTTCAGCAAATTCAAAGCTGTCTGGATGGCAACCCGGATGCACGACTGGACTGCGACCGGGAGGGAGAATTTTACCGTCTGTTTCACTCCGTTAATGCATTGGCGGCAGTTCTGAGCGCACACGCAGACAACGAGCAGCGTGAGAAGCGTTTTTTGAAAAATACCATTGCAGATATTTCGCACCAGCTCAAAACACCGCTGGCGGCGTTGAATATCTACAACGGTCTGCTTCAGGACGAAGTTGTTTCGCCGTCGGAGGTCAAAGAGTTTGCAGACCTGTCCGAACAGGAGTTGGACCGCATCGAAACGCTGGTGCAGAATCTGCTCAAAATCACCCGGCTGGATGCCGGTTCGGTCGTCTTGGAGAAGAAAAACGAAAATGTTGCTGAAATGGTGCAGGACATCGCGCGGCAGTATAACTATCGTGCAGAACAGGAACAGAAAAAGCTTGTTCTGTCCGGCTCAGAGGCGGTTACACTTTGGTGCGACCGTGACTGGATGCAGGAAGCTGTGGACAATCTTGTAAAGAATGCCCTTGACCACACAAAGAGCGGAGATACGATTCAGGTAGAGTGGAATGCACTGCCGTCCATGGTTCAGATCAAAGTGCGCGACAACGGCAGCGGCATCCACCCGGAAGATTTGTACCATATCTTCAAACGGTTTTATCGCAGCCGCTTTTCACAGGATACACAGGGCATCGGGCTGGGTCTGCCACTGGCAAAAGCCGTTGTGGAAGCCCATCACGGCACCATTGAAGTAGACAGCGAGCTGGGAAAGGGCACGACCTTTACTCTGAATTTTCCGATTCCTACAAAATTGTAGGCTGAGTGTAGGCTTGCAGTAAGGTTGACGTGTTATCCTTTTCTGCACAGACAGAGAAAATCCGTCTGAATCGAAGGAACCTGCAAAGTGAGGGATACACTATGGAACTATTAGAAGTCAACCATCTCTGCAAGACCTACGGCAGCGGAGAAACCGCTGTCCATGCGCTGAAAGATGTTAGCTTTTCAGTGCCGAAAGGCGAATATGTGGCGGTCGTTGGCGAATCCGGCTCCGGCAAAAGCACCCTGCTCAACCTGATTGGTGGACTGGATACGCCGACTTCCGGCAAGGTGCTGATTGATGGCAAGGATGTTTTTGCCATGAAAGACCGGGAGCTGACGATCTTCCGCCGCCGCAATATCGGTTTTATCTTTCAGGCATTCAACCTCATCCCGGAACTGACCGTAGAACAGAACATCCTGTTCCCGGTGCTGCTGGACTACCAAAAGCCGGACAGGGCATATCTGGAAGAACTGCTGACCGTGCTGAATCTTAAAGACCGTCGGAAGCATCTGCCAAGTCAGCTTTCCGGTGGGCAGCAGCAACGGGTAGCCATTGGCCGCGCCCTGATGACCCGCCCTTCACTGATTTTGGCGGATGAGCCGACCGGCAATCTGGACACCCAGAACACCAGCGAGGTCATTGCCCTGCTAAAAGAAACATCCCGGAAATACGAGCAGACCATCCTGATGATCACCCACAACCGCAGCATTGCGCAGACGGCAGACCGGGTGTTGCAGGTATCGGACGGCTGCCTGACCGATTTTGGGAGGTGCCGGGAATGAACAGCACAGAAATGAAAAGCTATCTGAGCCTGATCCCGATTTCTGCCAAGGTGCGCAGACGGCAGAACCGCATGACGATTTTGTGCATCGTCCTTGCGGTGTTTCTTGTCACGGCGGTGTTCAGTATGGCAGATATGGCGATTCGGATGGAAACCTCAAACCAGCTGAACAAAAACGGAAACTGGCATATCATGGTAAAGGACATCTCCCCTGAAACAGCCGCAGAGCTTGCCGCACAGGAGGATGTTGCTGCATTTTCGGCGTATAGCGACATCAACGCTTCCCTTACGGAAAACTACTTTGCCGGAGATAAACGTGCCGCACTGGTAGGAGCAGATGATGCAATCCTTCAAATCTTTCCGGGAATGCAGTGTAGCACTGCCCCGGCGGATGGCGAAGTGCTCGTGACAGCAAACATCCGGGATTGGCTGGATGTTACGGTCGGTACAGCGATTCCGCTGACGCTCCCGGATGGACAGACCATTTCGCTTACTGTCGCAGGTTTCAATGAGGATACCTCCGATACGAACCAGTATGATGCTGTTGTGCTGGTGATGAACCGCAGTACATTTTCTCAGATTGCCGCACAGGTAGAAGAATCCTTTGAAACACAGTATTTCATCCAGTTCAAGCCACGTACCAATTTGCGGCAGTCCATTGTGAACATCGAAAACAAGTACGGAATTTCAGAAGAAAAAATCTCCGAAAATACTTACCTGATGGCGTTGAACGCAAGCAGCAACAACGATTATATTGTAGGCTTATATGCGGTAGCGGCTGTGTTGGCTGGCATGGTCGTCCTTGCCGGAATTTTTATGATCACAGGCAGCATCAACAGCAATGTAGCTCAGCGTACCAGCTATTATGGAATGCTGCGTTGTCTTGGGGCAGGAAAAAACCAGGTTCGGATGCTTGTCCGGCTGGAAGCCCTTTTCTGGTGTAAAACTGCTGTTCCAGCAGGATGTGTGCTGGGAATCGTTTCCACATGGGGATTGTGTTCCTTTCTGCGTGGATTTATCGGCGAGGAGTTCAGCTCTTTACCAGTGCTTGGCATCAGCCCGGTCGGTATTATCTGTGGTTCCGCGCTGGGACTTATCACGGTTTGGTTCGCGGCATCTTCTCCGGCACGGCGGGCGGCAAAAGCTTCTCCGATCACAGCAGCAACTGGGAATGCGGTGGAAAATGCAGCGGATTCTCCGTGTCATGCTCGGTTGTTTGGAAGTCGTGCAGAGCTCTCTTTGGGCGTGAGCCATGCAATCTCGTCCAAAAAGAACTTGCTTCTGATGACAGGTTCCTTTGCGTTAAGCATTCTCCTGTTTTTGAGCTTTTCGGTTTTGCTTCGATGGGTTGGATTTGCGCTGAATCCGGTGCAGTCCTACGCACCGGACTTATCGGTGGCTGAAACATCCGGGCAAAATGTCCTTGACCCGGTGCTGGTGGAGCAGCTGGAAGCTCTGCCGGAAGTCAAACACGCATTCGGGCGGATGTATTGCCCGCTCCCGGCGGAATATCAGGGAAAACAGGGGTCCATCGACCTGATTTCATACGATACTATACAGTTTGGCTGGGCGAAAAAAGACCTGATTGGCGGAACCCTTCCGCAGGAGTCGGAGGATGGCACATACCCTGTGCTGACGGTATTCGACAAAAGCAACTCCCTGACCGTGGGTGATACCATTCAGCTGGAGGATGCAAAGCTCACAGTCGTGGGTGTATTGAACGACAGCCCGTTCAGTAGTACCGATTTCCCGATTGTTATCTGCACCGAAGAAACCTTCCATCAGCTGACCGGGCAAAACCGCTATGCGGTGATCGATATTCAACTAAAAGATACCACAGCAGACGCAGCCATTGCACAAATACACACCCTGCTGAGCGACACGTTAAACAAGCAGGTTGTTTTTTCCAACCGAATCGAAGGAAATCGGATGATACAAAGCACCTACTGGGCGTTCCATCTGGTGGTCTATGCGTTTCTCATCGTGATTGCAGGAATCACCATTCTGAACATCATCAACAGCATTTCCATGAGCGTGTCGGCACGAATGAAGCAGTATGGCATCCTGCGTGCCATCGGGATGGATGATGCACAGCTGAAACGCATGATCTCTGCCGAAGCTGGCACCTATGCGGTGTCCGGTCTTGTGGTGGGCATTGCGCTGGGTCTTGTGCTGAATCGGAAGCTGTATATCCTGCTCATCACCCATTATTTCGGTGCAGCGTGGCAGGTGCCGTGGGGGTGTCTTGCCGTGATTGTCGTAGTCGTGCTGGCGGCTGTGGTGCTGGCAGTATATAACCCTGTCAGGCGAATCCTCATGCAGCCCATTACTGCAACCATCAGTGAATTATAAGCCAGAACAACAGATGCCCACCAGCTTATGGCGAAAGCCATAGGTCGGTGGGTATCTGATTTACGAAAAGAATGAAATGCTGTTCGCTGATTTTCCCATTGCAAACCGTTGTAAAATATGGTATTTGTCATATGCTCACATCCTTTCTTGATTTTTCCTGTTGCCTCGTGTACCCCATTTGAATACACTTTCCGGAGAGAAAAAAGAGCCCGGAGAACCTTACCGATTTGGTAAGGCCCTCCGGGCTCTTATATATTATCTCTGTTCTATCCGGGCGTAAGGGTACACTTTCCCCGCAAATCTTGATGTGAATTCAATAAAAATTAAATACTGCGCGTAATATCGTCAATCATGCAGTGATCTAAATAATAAAAGAAACCGCGCACATCAAATATCACTGATTGATTTTCAACTTGTTCTGAAAAAACTTCGTGTTATACAGTTTCAGTGCTGCGGGAACATCCAACTGATTTTTGCAGAATCCCAGCGTCTTTTCACAGTTGTGACCCATATCTGCAATCAGCAACAATCCGGAAACAAAGGCGGCCATACCACTGTTAAGGAACAGCAGCGGATCGGCCATCTCCTGTGGGGTGGCAAGGCGTCCTGCGCCGCCGTTTTCTTTGACAAGATTATCCTGCCCGCCGGCCATTTTCTCAAATTCTTTTTTCATGCCGGTGTCGGTGGAGCCCGGCAGCAATGCATTCACACGGATCCCGCGCTTTCCAAGTTCCACGGCTTTCAGCGAGGTGTAGTAGTTCATGGCACGCTTGGAGAGGGTGTAGGCCATAACACCCACGCCATCCTTAGGAGAAACTGATTTCATAAACGCAACCATTTCATCCCACGTCTTGCAGTCCATAACTTTCACATACTCTTTGCGCCATTTTTCCCACATCAGACCACCACAGCTTGTCACATAGGCAATGCTGCCGCCGGACGGAATGCGTTTTTCCAAATAGGTATCGGTCATGTACTTGTTTGCTATAAAATTCACTGTGAACGTCAGCCAGTAACTTGTCCGCGCCCCGGACAGACCCGCCACACCGAAGAATCGGTCAATCACCTGCGGCAAAACGCCAAAGGCCGCATCAATGCTTCCTTTATCGGACAAGTCTGTTTCAACAAAGGCTGACAAGCCCTCTATATCTGCTTTATTGCGATCCAGTGCGTATACCTGTGCGCCCAGTGCCACCAGTTTTTCACACAGTGCTTTGCCGATGCCGCTGGCGGCACCCGTTACAACGCAGACCTTATTTTGATAATCTTCCAGCATGGATTTGTTCCTTTCTCAATGAAACTTCGCGGCGGCCAACGACAGTGTTCCATAGCCCTTCATGCGGAAATAAATGGCACTGATTCCATCAGGGATTGCCAGTTCCGTTGTCTGCCATCTCCACTCGTTCCCTCTTGCCGCCGAAACCGTGCCAATCGGCTCACCATCCGCAGTGAGGAGTACGTCAAAGCCGCCATAATAGCACATACCACGCGTCTTGACCGATACTTTCGTGACATTCTGAAAATTCAGATATTTGAATCCAACTACCGTACCGGGAGTTAAATTGCAGATATAGGCTTCCGGTTTACTTTCACTTTCCGGCATGACATCCGCGCCGTCCTGCGTGATGTACGGGAACGGATTCTGCCCGGCCTCGGCATTGACCTGCGGCGGCTGCGTCATATACAGGTTACAGGCGGCATAGGCGGGCAGTTCACGCAATTCGACAGCCGGCAAGGGAGCGCCGCTCGGTCCGCTTGTTGTGATTTCCACCTGCGGGATACGCCCGTCCGGCAAAATTTCAATCGGTTCCACCATGCCTTGACGGCAGAACATACTGCTGTTCGTGTGGCGATGGTAGAACACATACCAGCGCCCATTTATCTGCTCGATACTGCCGTGGTTGTTGCCCGTAAAATACCGCGCCGTATCACACAAGCCTAAATCGGCATTATCTACCAGCGTGCCGCCATAAACAAAGCCGCGGCAGGGGCTGTCACTGACAGCATAGCACAGTTCATGGCTCAACTCGGACGAGTAGATAAAATAGTACTTATCCCCCACTTTGCGGATGCTGCTTGCCTCGAAAAATGCGTGTCCCTCAAAGCCCGTTCCTTTTGCAGTCTGGGCACCGGGTACAACAGCCGGATAGGTTTGCTCAACAGTCAGCATATCGGACGCAAGGCGATAACAGAGCGCCCCTGTGCGGCCCGGCATCATCGGCGGGCAGAAGCCGCTGTATAGCCATGTGGTTTCCCCCTCGGTCAGCACACCGGGGTCAAATTGCTGCTCATCACCGGGGCGTGCGCCCAAAGTCGTGCCATCTGGGTAATGAACATCCCCGTAATAGGTATATTTCCCTGCGGGGGTATCACAGACAGCCACCGAGATGGCAGAGGTTTCGTTCAGCGCATAATAGAGATAGTAGCGTCCATCCGGACCGCAGGTCACATCGGGGGCGTACAGGCACTGGCGGCCATCCTCGTTATGGGCAGCTTCGGCGCGGGTGTAGATGATGCCCTCGTACTGCCAATCAGTCAAGTCATCCACCGGGGCTGACCAGCATACATAGTCGTTCTGGCAAAAAGCATAGCCGGCAAAGCGGTCATGGCTGCCGTAGACATAGACACGTTTGCCAAACACATGCGGTTCACCGTCCGGCACATACTCCCAGCTTGGGAGATACGGGTTCATTCCGTGATTTTTCATAATTTTCTCCTCATTCAGCGCTCAAATGCAGGATTGCCGGAGCGCAGCCGTCGGCAGTAAAGGTCACAGTCACCGGTCCGGTCTTTTCCGTGCTGCGCAGGACAGCCTGTAAATGACCCTGCCAGCTCTTATGGTGGTGTTGGTCGTAATGCTCAGCATTTTTATAGGCGGCGCTGCCGTAGCCTTGCAAAGATGCCGCACCGACCACCTCGATTTTCACATCATAGTCGGGCAACAGTTTGACGGTGCCGTTTTTATCTGTTACATAAACATCCGCAAAGCAGAAATCCTGTCCGCCCGCGCGCAAAATGTTCTTATCGGTCTTGACGGTCAGCACGGTTTCGGCATCGGCTGTGCGCACCGAAGTGCGGTAGATTTCATGTCCGTCCGCATCATAGCCAACACCCACGAGTTCACCCGGTTCATAAATGCAGGGAATCTTGGCAAAGTAGTCTTTCACCTGTACCTTGCCCGCGCTCTTACCGTTCACAAAAATTTCCACACTGTCGGCATCCGTGTAGGCATCTACAAAAGTCCGTTTTCCCTCATATCCTTCATAAGTCCAGCCGTCTACCGTATCGGTCCAGCGGTAACTTGTGGCAATAGGGGGCTTTCCGTTATGAACAGGCGGCTGGCTGGCAAGGTACAGCGCGTGTACAGGCTTGTCTAAAAAGCCGCCCCAAATAAACACATAACGATGCAGCGACGGCTCTGCCTGCCCTGTCAAATCCAGCACGCCGCCGTGGTTTGTGACCCACGGGTAGCTTTTGTGTTCCTCGTTTTCCTCATAGTGCAGGTCGCAGCAGTTGATTTCACCCAAGTGAGATTGCAATGTCCAGACAAAATCGCCGATCAAGTAGGGGTGTGTCTTGGCAAACTTCATCGTATCCGGCAGCATGGTATGGCGGGTTTCGGTACCCAGCAGTACACGTTCCGGGTGGAGTTCATGCAATACCTCATACCGATCCTCATAGTAGTTATACCCGGCAATATCCAAATAAGGGTAAAGGTTTTTTGTGGCATCTTCATCCATGCGGATGTAGGTTTCCGGGTAAACCTGCCCTTTCTCGTTGTCAGGCAGATTGTTGACTGCGCTGCGGAAGATGGACGCATAGTGCATCCAATCCGCCTTTTGCCGTTCTGGGTCATCGCGCATCCATTCGTCCTCATCGGTTGTCAGATAAGGCGTACCGTCCAGATATTCCCGCAGCCAATGTACGCTGGGGCATAAAGTGGTCGGACGGGTCGTATCCAGCGCATGGATGGCATCTACAATTTCCTTGCCGACGCGCACGCCCTTTACACCGCCGGCCTCCGGAATTTCGTTGCCGATGGAGTAAATCACCACACTGGGATGATTGTAGGCATCCTGCACCATTGCGGCTGTATCGACCTTAAAGTCCTGCATAAAATATCGGTTATAAGGGGAATTGGGGGACTTCATACGATACCAATAGTCAAACGCCTCATCCATCACATAAAGACCCACTTCATCGCAAGCTTTCATCAGACTGCGGCTCATCGGGTGGTGGGCGCTGCGGATTGCGTTGAACCCGGCCTTTTTGATATTGCGGGCGCGGTGCAGTTCGGTGGCATCATTGTTGATAACGCCGATAACGCCCATATCATTATGGATGCAGCCACCGCGCAAAAACGTCGGTTCCCCATTGATAAGCAATCCACGTGCGGGGTCAATTTCAATTACACGCAGACCAAACGATTCCGTGACCGTGTCAACTGCTTTTCCGCCGCTGTACAGGGTGACTTCGGCAAGATACAGATTCGGATGTTCGGCGTTCCAGAGCTTTGCGTCCGGAATTTCCAGTTCGACCACAGCATGTCCGTCTGCAACAGCCGCTTTGGCGCAAACTACTTCTTTCCCGTTTTTCTCGGCGATTCGCACCTCGGCACAGTCACCGCCGTGGGTCATTACCTCGACCCGCACGCAAGCGGGTGCGACAGACAACGTTGTGACACGCACGCCATATCGTTCTATATAGGCGTCCTCACCCACCAGCAGATGCACCGGGCGGTAAATACCGCCGCCCGTGTACCAACGATTGTGACCGTCCTGCGGCACATGGGCGGTGACTTCAATTGTATTGTCGCCTTCGTGCAGAAGTCCATCCAGTTCCACCGTAAATGGCGTGTACCCGTAAGCTTTTTCGGCGGCGGGGCGGTCATTCACTGTCACCGTCGTCATGCAGTATACACCCTCAAATTCCAGTACAAGGTGCTTATTTATAAGTTCCGACGTGATGTGCAGATTCTTTGTATAGGTATAATCGTTGCCGCGCCAGCCTGCCAGCAGAAACCATGTAAACCCCGGCTCGGTATTGCGCGGGGTGTTGAGCATGGCGTCATGCGGCAGGGTCACATCAAAATCGCGGCCATCGGGGCAGCTGAAATGCCAGCCGGTGTTAAAATCCAATCTTTGCATTGTCAATTTACCTTTACATGATTTTTGTGTCAGCTACAAAGCTGCGATTTTTGCCATCGGGATAAGCATCTCCCACAATCATGAACTCCGCTTTCCCGCGAATATCCTCAGAGGATGCCCCGACCATCAGCTCGACTTTCCCGTGTTCGACTTTCCAACGCATATCGGCATCCAGAAAAGCCAGTTGGCTCATTGGCAGGGAAAGACAGACCGTTTTTTCTTCACCCGGCTGCAGATTCACTTTGGCAAACCCAACCAGTTCTTTAACGGGACGCACCATGCTTGCCGCCACATCATGCACATAAAACTGCACGATTTCTGTGCCGGCTTTATTTCCTGCGTTGCGCACATGCAGCCGCCCTTTCAGTACACCGTCGGCCTGAACAGCGTCTTTTTCCAACTGCAATGTATCGTACTCGTATTTTGTATAACTCAGTCCATGACCAAAGCAGTAGCGTGGCGTGTGCGCTCCATCGATATAGGCGTTTTTCGGCGTGCCTCCTGTCATACTGTAACAGGTATTTGTCGGGTGGTTGTAGTACACAGGAATCTGCCCCTCATGGCGTGCCACGGTACAGGGCAGCTTGCCGCAGGGATTCGCCTTTCCGGTCAGCAGCGCGGCAATGGCCTCACCGCCCTGCGCACCGGGAGCCCATGCCTCCAGTATCGCGTTGCATACGCGGTCTGCCGTATCGCTGCTGATGGGGTGACCGTCAAAGTGAACGCCGACAACCGGCTTGTGCAGCGATTCCAATTTTTCTAGAAAGCGTTCCTGACAGACCGGCAGTCCAATGTGCATGGCATCAATACCCTCGCCCGTTGTGCAGGACGCATTCCAGCCATAATGACCGCCCAAAGTGCAAATCACCAAATCGGCATCTTTTGCGATCTGCAGTGCCGCATCATAACCGCTTTCCTCATTGCCAGCATAGGGGTATCCCTGTGCATACAGAAACTCTGTATGCGGGGCAGCAAGGCGCAATGCCCCCAGCATACTATACGCATCGGGATAGCAGCGCCGTGCCAGCGGCTCGACACCGGGGTTTTCCATAACGACTTCACTTCCCGGATATGTCTTCTGCACCGCATTTTCTGCAGCCGGAGAATCCGCATCGGCCTGGATGCCGGCCATGCTCATCTTAACGCCCAGCGTATTTTCTTTCATGGCCAGTGCCGAATATCCGCCGAATAAGGCACGGACACTGTCAGCGTGCCAGCCGATAACAGCCACCTTTTTTACGCTTTTTGCCAGTGGCAAGACACCGTCGTTTTTCAGCAGGATCATTGACTCCTGCGCGATTTTGCGGTTCAGCGCCGTATCTGCGGGAGTGATTTCCGCCTGTACATTTTCAGCGGGGAAGGGGTTTTCAAACAGACCCAAACGGAATTTCATCGTCAGAATACGCAGCACCGCTTCGTCCAGCAGCGATTCCTGCACAACACCGCTGCGAATGTTTTCTTTCAGTTCATCGTTATAAGCCGCAATGGTCGGAAGCTCTTGATCCATACCCGCTTCCAGCGCAAGGCGTCCTGCATCGGCAGGACTCTCAGCCAGATGATAAATCGATTCCAGCTGTTCCACAGCACTGTAATCCGACACAGTTACACCGTTAAAGCCCATCTCACCGCGCAGCAGATCACGCAGAATTGCCTTACTGCCTGCCGGGACCTGCCCATCAATGGCAGCATAGGAGTTCATTACGCTGTCAAGTTTTCCATCTGTAATGGCTGCCTGAAACGGCTTGGCATAAACTTCGCGCAGTTCACGCGGGGAAACGACTGCCTGTGCCGTATGGATTCCACCCTGTCCTGCCATAAACCCAAGAAAATGTTTGCTGCAGGCACTCATACGATGTTTATCCTGTAAGCCTTTCACATAGGCTGTCCCCATCGCAGCGGCAAGGGTCGGATCCTCACCGTAGGTTTCTCCCATACGACCAAAGCGCGGGTCACGGCAGATATCGAACACAGGAGCCAGCGCATGACTGATTCCCATAGCGCGTCCCTGTCGGGCAATGCAGGCTGCCATTTTCTTCTGCTGCTCCGGGTCCCATGTGGAAGCCTGCCCCAGCCCGCAGGGAAAAGAAGTCGCCGCTGTCACCATCACACCCGTTAATGTCTCGATATGGAAAATTGCGGGGATATGATGTTTGCCGGACTCCATGATTTGTTTCTGCAGCCTTGTAATAAGTCCCGCTACGCTGCCCACATCGTCCAGCATAGTCGCAATCAAAATGCAAACCTGACCGACACCGTAGGGGTTCTGCTTCTCCACCGATTTGCCAAGGAAAGAATCAATGGCATTGTAACATTGAATCTGACCAAATTTTTCATCCAAATTCATCCGTGCCAGCAGGTCACTTGCACGTTCTTCCGGGGAAAGACTGCTATCTTGGTATTTCTGCATCATCGTATTTCCTTTACTCGTAATCTTCCAGTTTCCAGCTGTCCCGCCATTCAATCTTCACATTATCGCCGTCAAAAAGGATGGGAAGCCAAACGTAGTCGGCATTGCGCGTATCCTCTTGCGGCAAATTGGCAAGCAGCGCCCAATCCGCAGGCGTTTTCTCCACGTCCGGATCAAAGAGTCTGTCGTAAAGCGGACCATAATGCGTGTAGTCGTAATCCGGTGCATTCGGCATCCAGCGGTCGGCACAGGCAATGTACAAGTCCTTTTTGTTCGGAACCTTGAATACCGACGAAATCTGGCTGTGAAAGCTCGTTTTTGTCTTGTCACCAATATGCGGGTCACCCTGTACCGTATAAGGACCGTGCCATGTATCAGCCATGGCTGCCTCTGACGGATTCGGGAAATACCCGGTTGTGCCGGAAGTCAACAAATAGTGTTTTCCATGCCGTATAAAATGAGCCGTAGCCTCCCGCACATGGGGCGGTCCTTTGTGGGGAAAATGCGTGGAGTAATAGCCGGTCACATCGGTGTAATCCTCCGTCAAATCGGCGATGATCGTCTCAGAATGTACGCGTTCAAAGAAATAATACGCTTTTCCGTCCGGTGCTACAGCCAAGTCAAAGTCACCCGCACTCATACCAAGTGGGCGCAGTTTTTCCCTCACTATGGTATACGGACCAAAGAAGGAGTCTGCCGTAAGCACTGTTTCGGTCTGCGTCTGGTCTTTCTCCATAATTTTCAGCCAACAGACATATTTTTGGGTTCGTGCATTATAAATGATGTGCGGACGATCCATCATAGAAGTGGGGTGCAGCGAACTGTTCGGGTCATCCGTCACGGGCGGGATGAGCAGACCTCGATCCTCCCAGTTATACAAATCTGTAGATGCGTAATAACGAACGCCCCAGTGCCAGATGCCCGCAGCCTTGTCCGTTTTTTCCTTGTTTTCGCCGTACCAGTAGTACACACCATCAAGATAAATCAGTGAGCCGCCATGTGCTTGAATGCGGTTCCCATTTGTATCCAGCCACACTTGACCGGGATAAAATGCATCGTACATTACTCGTATTCCCTTCTAAAAAGCGGGCAGAGAAGATTCCCTGCCCGCAAAAATAGTGTATTATTCGGCGGCTGCTTCCGTGGTCGCAGCAGCACGAGCCTCAAGATCCTGTTTGATTTGGGGCATCTGCTTATCTACGGTGTAGAAGCGCAGAATCGCAGCAACAACAAGCATGAGAGCCAGCGGAGCAACGGATGCAAGTACACGAATCATCATAATGGCAGAATCGACCTGCACATCCGCACCACCGACATAGCCGGAAGCGCTCATCAAAACGCCCATCAGGAAGCCACCAAATGCACTGCCAATCTTGCCGGCAAGACCGGTCAAGCTGCCCATCGTGCCTTCCATACGCTTAAGGCCTTTCCATTCGTTGTAGTCAGCTACATCGGCAATAAACATATTGAACATCATATTCAGCGGCACGGCACCGGCAGAAACGAGCAGAGCCGCCACAATAAAGAATACCATGTTGCCGCCTGCAAAGAACGTTGCAAGGTAGCCGATGCAGCCTACCAAAATACCGATGACAGACATACCGGCCATACCAAATTTTTTGCGCAGTCCGGGCAGGGCAAAAGCCAGCGGCAATACCAGAATCGTGGTCACCGAGGCAATGCCCATCATTCCAAGGTTTCCGATGATGTACTGCCAGTAGTAAGTGCCGACACCCAAGCCCGTGGCAATGTTCTGTACAAAACGAACCAAGCAGATAATAAGAACCGGGCGGCTTTCCTTCAGCAGAGGCAGCAGGTCTTTCAGATGTGTCTGCTCGCCATTTTTCTCGGAAACGGGGGTGAATTTTTCAGGAATGGTAAGGATGCGCAGCATACCGATTGCGGTCAACGGGATAGCGATCATACCGACCAGACGGCTCCAGCCGACGGCATCGGTTCCGACCTTTGCCATTGCCGTGGGGAACAGAACATTAAATACCATGGCACCGGCCATCGTAAAAATACTGCCGTAACCAACGATTTTAGACTGCTGTTCCTTGTTTTCGAAGGCGCGAACCATGTACACAACATTGTTGGCGTTCAGGAACGTAACGCAGATGGAGTTCATAAAGGTGTACATACAGAAGATCCAGATGCACTTGGCCGCGGTAGCAAAGCTCGTCGGGCAGCTGAACAGCAGCCATGTGGACAGCCACAGGAACAGCATAAAAATCTCATACGGGCGACCCTTGCCCCAGCGGGTTTGCGTGCGGTCGACAATAAAGCCCGCAACTACATCGGTAAAGCTGTCAAAAATTTTGCTGACCATGAACAGTGTGCCCACCAGAGCAGGGGCAAGCTGCAGTACATCGGTACAATAGAACGTGGCATAGCCAAGCATCAGGGTGGACAATGCTACGGAACAGGAACTGGAGTTCCACAAAAGCAGCTTGCCCAAACCGACTTTTTCGGCCTTGCGCTGCTGCTTGCGCGCCAGCTTTTCTTCTTTTGTCATAATGATTTCTCCTTCAACTTGTGTGATAGAGGCTTACCGTGTCAATCGATTGTGGTCTTATTGTATCAGAGGATTCGTCATCTTAACAGGCAAAAATTGGCGCAAGAGAAATATATTTGGCTTCGTTTGCCGGAAAACGCCAATTATCTTCTGCAAACGCTAAATAGCTATTTCTAATGTGGCTGCGTTCTGCTATAATACCGGTAGTAGAAATGCAAAAGGAGGTCTCGCAGTGGACCATGTCTTCACTATCGCCGAAGAACGGCTCAATTTGTTTGCCCGCATGGCGAACAGCGCTTGCGGACTGAGCTTATGGTGCTTTGGGATGAAAAAACAGCTGTACACCTGCACCTGCCCGGCTGAGAAGGAGTTCCGTTTATTTCTGGATTTAGGGCAGTGCCTCGACTATGCTATTGCTCATGGTCCCGAAAGCCATGCTCCCATTTTGATGAGCGACCCTATCGGTATGCTTTGGGTCGCTGAGTGCGTATGGCACGGCGATGATGCCGGCTATCTGGTAATATTGGGACCCGTGTTTGATGCCGCAGCTTCTTGGCAGACTCTTCAAAATTGCTTGCGCGGTATGAATCTGTCGGTGTCCTTGACTGCAACCATTATGGAAAAATTGGAACAGGTTCCGATTTTGCCTTTATCTACGCTGCATCAATATATCAAAATGCTGCATTGGGTTCTCTATGAGGAAACTCTGGATGTAGGGAGTATCCGTCTGCAAAATCGAAGCAACATAATTCCCGATAAGGAAGAGTCCCCCTACCCTTGGGATCCGGACCGTGCCCGCGTGGTGGAAGCACAAATCATGCAGCGAATCCGCGAGGGAGACATTTACTATCCGGATAATCATAAAGGCATGGAACGTTTTGCTGATAAAGATTCCTATAATTTGGGCAATCCCCTGAGGGAAAGCAAAGATACCGCTATTATTTTCACGGCGCTTTGTGCCCGTGCTGCCATGGAGGGCGGGCTTTCCCCCCGCATTGCGAAACAGCTGGAGGTGCAGTACATCCGTGCTATTGAACAATGTACCGACGTAGGGCTGATTGAAGTCAACAGCGCAATGGTATCGGACTTCGTTCACCGCGTCCACGACTGCCGCATGAATCCGGCTCTATCCGATGCTGTTCAGGAGATTTGTGCCTATGTGCATAGCCATCTGACCGATAACATTTTGCTGGATGACATAGCCGCTGCGGTGGGTTACACTTCCTACTATCTGACAAAGAAATTTTACCGCGAGACAGGACAGCGGATGACAGATTACATCAATCACGCCAAAATACAATACGCTTGTGTTCAATTAACCGGAACAGACAAAACGCTGCAACAAATCAGTGAGGAACTGCATTATAGTTCCCGCAGCTATTTTACCGCCGTATTCCGCAAGGTAATAGGATGCAGCCCCACGGAGTACCGCAATAACGGAGGAAACAAACCATGACCTTGACCAGCCATACAGATTTTGCCGCTTTTCTGGAGGCGGTACAGCAATGCCGTGGGGAGGTACTGTTTTGTACCCGGGAAGGCGACAAGCTGAATCTGAAATCCACCCTGTCCAAATATCTGTTCGCCGCGTTAGCCGGGAACGAGGAACTGCTGAGAAAGGGAAAAATCGTGTGCCAGTTTCCACAGGACGAGGAAAAATTGACACACACCCTTTCCGCCTCAATATAAAAGCAAACAGAGAATAAAGGCAGCAGCGCACAATTCCCGCCTTACGGCTTAAGCAGCGCTTCGGCGCTTAGAATTATGCAGTATTGCCAAAAAAATGGTGTTTGCGTATTTTGTTTGGTTTTTTTACCAAAGAAAGTCGAATTAGTATACGTAAACGCCATTTATTTTGTTTTCTGCGCGGAAGCAGCACTTTATACTGTAGGGTATACAATACAGAAAGATGGGTGCTTCCTATGAATCTCTATGCCCTTTCCGTGAATCATCGTGTGAACCCTCTCGGCATCAACTCTGCCGAGCAGCCCTATTTTGGTTGGAAACTGAAAAGTGAAAAACCGAACACGATGCAAGCCGCATATCGCTTACGGATCTATGCAGACGATACGGTTTGCTTCGACAGTGGGCGGGTGGAAACAGCATGCAACGCTTTTGTTTGCGGTCCCGATCTTCTGCAACCGCAAACATTCTACCGCTGGGCAGTGACTGTATGGGATAATCATGGCGAAAACACCACCGCCGAAAGCAGCTTTGAAACCTCGCTGTCTTCCAATGAATGGAAAGCCGATTGGATGCGCACACCCCGCGCCTATGTGCAGCGCAAAAAAGGGTTCGGCACACAGCCGCCGGCCACGCTGTTTCGTCGCGCGTTTACTCTTAGCGCTGCACCCCGCCGTGCGCGGCTATATGCCACCTGCCTTGGAGTTTACCGCCTGACCGTAAACGGAAAACGCCCCGATATGCGGGAGTTTGCCCCGGAACACACATCTTACAAGGGTTTGTTGTGCTTTCAGACTTACGATTTAACGGCACTTTTGCATATCGGCGAAAATGTACTGGGCATGGAAGTCGGCGACGGCTGGTATTGCTGCCCGCAGACGCAGCCGCCCATTGATGGCTTGCAGCCCGACCATACGGTGTTGTTCCAACTTGAAATTGAAAATGCCGATGGCACACACACCCGTATTTGCTCCGACGAAGGCGTGCTGACACACGAGAGCGCTGTGCGTGCCTCGGATATTTTTGATGGAGAACTCTATGACGCGCGTCTGGCCTTGCCCGGCTGGGATATGCCCGGTTTTACTGCTGCTGACTGGCTGCCCGCTGTCAAAGATACAAAGCAGAGCGATTCCGTTTTATACCCGCAGTTTGACGACCCGGTGATCTGCGTAAAAGAATTGCCCGCACAGGGTGTTTATACCAGCCCCAAGGGCGAGACAATCGTGGATTTTGGACAGGTCGTCGCGGGTCGTGCCCGTGTGACTGTGGATTTGCCGACAGGTGCCGCAGTGACGTTAGAACATTTTGAAGCAGTTGACGCAAAGGGAAACTATTTCAACAACATCGACAGTGCAATGGGCATAACCGAGCAAAAAGACGTGTTCATTTCCGATGGTATGCCGCAAACATTTGAGGCGCGGTTCACTTTTCACGGATTCCGTTATCTGCGTGTCAGCGGGGTGGAAAATCCGCTTGCCGAGCAATTTGTGGCTGTCGTTCTTTCTACCGAAAAAACAAATGCCGGAACCTTTGAATGTTCCAATGCAGATTTAAACCGCTTATACCAAAACACGCGCTGGAGCCAGTGTGCGAATATGCTGTCCATTCCCACCGACTGTCCCCAACGCGAAAAGGCGGGATGGACCGGTGATATCTCTTTGTATGCCAAAACCGCCTTGCTGAATGAGGATGTCACGCCGTTTCTGACCCAGTGGCTGCGATCCCTGTGTGTGGACCAGCGCGAAAACGGCTCGATTCCCTTTACGGTTCCGGATGTGTCTATCTATCACTATGCCGGCATTCAGATGGGGGAGCAAACCGGATGCGGCGGTCCCGTGTGCAGTGCCGGTTGGGGTGATGCTGCCGTGACGGTGCCAATGGCCATGTACGAAGTCACCGGCAATACCTGCATCCTTGAAAAGCAGTATGACAGCATGAAGGGCTGGTGCGACTATGTTATCAGCCGTGCCCGTATTCACGCACCGAACAGCACCCTGCCCGATGAAGTGGAAGAACATCTGTGGGACACCGGATTCCAGTTTGGTGAGTGGCTGGTGCCCAGCCTTGCCGGAGCACCTCAAGAGCAGTTATTCACCACAATGGCTATAACTTCTGCCTATACAACGCCGATTTTCGGCTGGCTGGTCGTCCACAAAATGGCACAGGCTGCCGCCGTTTTAGGGCGCGAAGAGGATGCTGTTCGGTATCAGGAAGAAGCCGACAAGATGAAACGCGCGATCCGGGCAGCACTTATTACGGCAGACGGTGTTTTAAGGTATGAACGGCAGGGTGCCTATGTGCTGATGTTGGTCTTTGGGCTTGTGCCGGATGCATGGGTGGACAAATTCGGTACAAAACTGGCAGAAATCATTCACGCAAACGGCGACCGCCTTGACACAGGATTTTTGCCCACGCCCTATTTGCTGGATGCGCTCTGCATCGGCGGGCAGCGCGAACTCGCCTATACGCTTTTGTACCAGACAGAGTCTCCGTCGTGGCTGGCGCAGGTAAAGCGCGGTGCCACTACAATTTGGGAAAGCTGGGAGATGTATCAACCCGATGGAACGCCTAAAAAAGAGAGCTTCAATCATTATACCTACGGCACGGTAGACGATTGGATTTTCCGCACCATCGGCGGCGTAGACCAAGAGGATACAGGCTATCGGCGGCTTATGATTCATCCTCAGCCGGACAAAAGCTTGACGTGGGCCAAGCGCAGCTTTGAAACGGAGAATGGAACCGTATATGCGTCTTGGAAACGTGAAGGCGGACAATTCATCTTAACCGCCGACATTCCCTGTAATACCACCGCCAGAATCATTCTGCCGGATGGCACACAGCATACGGTCGGCAGCGGTCACTATACATTTAATTGTTAAGGCAACACCGCACGGTAACCACGGTGCACCCGCCATGATCCAACAGCTGAACGCCGCATTGAATAAAATCAAGAAAGAGGGATGAACAATGAAGAAGGTTGCGCTTTCACTTGATAGCTCGTTGAAAGAGATTTTTACCTATGAAGAAAGCCGCGCAGTGTTTGACAAATTCCTGCCCGGTATGCGCACGATGGCAGAAAAACAGCCCGCAGCACTGGGCTTCTCCGTTCGTAAAATCCTGCAATTTTCGGGCGGAGCTATCCCCGACGAAGCTGCCGACGCGCTGGACGCAGCCCTGTGTGCGCTCGAACTGTACAGTGCCGAGCCGGAAATGTCCGACACGCCGCTGACCCCCGACGGGGCTGAGGTCGTGCCGGAACCTCCCCGCGACGCCATCTACCCCGGCAAGGTCTGGCGCGACACCAACGGTCGCCGCATCCAAGCCCACGGCGGCGCACTGTATTACGACGACGGCGTCTACTACTGGTATGGCGAAAACAAGGATCACACCGACGGCAAATGCCCGGTCTGGACATGGGGAATGCGCGCCTACCGATCCACCGACTTGTGTAACTGGGAAGATTTGGGCTTGTTCATCCAGCCCGACCTAACCGACAAGGATGCGCCGCTGTATCCCACGTCCCGCGCTGACCGCCCGCACATTGTCAAATGTGCGTACACGGGCAAGTATGTCTGTTGGATCAAGCACTGCGGTGACAATGCCTGCTTTACGGTCTTGCAGGCCGACAAATTCTTAGGTCCCTATGAAATTGTCAAAGCCCACTACCGCCCGTTTGGCTGCGAGGTCGGTGACTTTGACATTGCCGTTTGCGGCGATACGGCGTACCTCTATATGGACGCAAACCACAACGGTCAGCTGACGATGCGCCTGACGCGGGACTTCTTGGAGGCGGAAGAAAAAATCTGCTGGCAGTACGAGGGTCTGCACGCGCCGTTCAGCCGCGAAGCGCCGGCTGTGTTTGAGCATGGCGGCAAGTGGTATATGCTGACCTCCGGCATGACCGGGTATGTGCCGAACAAGAGCGACAGCGCCGTGTCCGACGCGCCCGACAGGCCGTTTGTGAGCATCGGTGACCCGCACGCAGATGACGCGAGCCATGCGTCCTTCAACAGCCAAATCTCGCAGGTGTTCAAAGTTCCCGGTAAGCGCGACCTCTACATTGCGCTGGCTGACCGCTGGGTGCCGGACTACCCCGTGGATGCTAAACTGGCTGATCTGCTGGAGCGCTGCACCGCACAACGCTTTGACCCCGAACACTACAAGGCAACGTCCGAAGAAATGCAAACCATGATGCAAAGCCCGATGCTGACCAGCGCCAATACTTCCCGCGCCAATTACGTCTGGCTGCCCATCACGTTTGAGGAAGGCAAGCCGAAGATCCACTGGCGCAACAGCTGGAAATTGAGCGATTTTGAATAAGGAGTTTTGTATGCGCAGCACATTGAATTTCAATTCCCATTGGCAGTTCACAAAACCCGGCGCGGCACCGGTGGCTGTGACCCTGCCCCACACATGGAACGCCGCCGACGGCACCGACGGCGGCAACGATTACTTCCGCGGGACCTGCACCTATACCAAGGAATTTGCCGCCCCCGCACACGCCGACGATGAGGAGGTCTGGCTGGAATTTGAGGGTGCCGCCATGACGGCAGTCGTCACCTTGAACGACCAGCAGCTGACCCGCCACGCGGGCGGCTATTCCACCTTCCGCGTCAACCTGACCCCCGCGCTGGCTGCGCAGAACACGCTGACTGTGACCGTGGACAACAGCGCCAACCGCACGGTGTACCCGCAGAAAGCGGACTTTACCTTCTATGGCGGGCTTTACCGTGATGTACATATCCTTATTGTACCGCACAGTCACTTTGCGCTGGGTAACCACGGTGCGCCCGCCCTGCGCGTGACGCCGGAGATGTCTGACGATTTGCACAGTGCCGCCGTCACGGTGGAAGCCACCTGTGAGAACACCCCCGACGGCACCGAGGTGCTGTTTGCCATCGAGGGTGTCGGGGAGCAGACCGCCGCCGTGCAGGGCGGCAAAGCTGTGACCGTGTTCCACATGGAAAACGTCCACCTGTGGGACGGCGTGGCGGACCCGTATCTGTACAGCATCGCCGCTTCTCTGCCCGACGGTGACGCCGTGGCGGTCAACTTCGGCTGCCGAAAAATTGATTCCAAACCCGATACAGGCTTCTGGCTCAACGGCAGAAATGTCCGCCTTGTGGGCGCAGCGCGGCATCAGGACCGCGCAGGGATCGGCAATGCGCTGACCGCCGCTGAGCATGAGGAAGATATGCAGATTTTGCGGGATATGGGCGCCAACACCGTGCGCCTTGCCCACTACCAGCACGCGCAGTATTTCTACGATCTATGCGATAAGTACGGTCTTGTCGCGTGGGCAGAGATTCCCTACATCACCGAGCATATGCCCGAAGCCACCGCCAACACGCTGAGCCAAATGGAAGAACTGGTGCTGCAAAACTACAACCATCCGTCCATTATCTGCTGGGGCTTATCCAATGAGATTACCGTCACTACCGGCGTAACAGAAGACCTGACGGCGAACCATCGCCTTCTGAACGACCTCTGCCATCGCCTGGACGCCACCCGCCCCACCACAATGGCGCACGCTTTTATGTTGGACCCCAACGACTCGTTTGTGCAGCTGCCCGATATTTGCAGTTATAATCTCTACTACGGCTGGTACTTGGGTGAATTGCAGCAGAACGATGAATTTTTTGACACGTTCCACAAAAACCACCCCGACCGCGTCATCGGTCTGTCGGAGTTCGGCGCGGACGCAAACCCCGCCTACCAGAGCGCCCGCCCGGAGCGCGGCGACTGGTCGGAAAGCTACCAAGCCGTCTACCACGAGCATATGCTCAAAATGTGGTCGGAGCGCCCTTACATCTGGGCGATGCACGTCTGGAACGGCTTCGACTTCGGCGCGGACGGTCGCGGTGAGGGCGGCAAGCCCGGTCAAAACCAGAAGGGTCTTGTGACCTTCGACCGCAAGACGAAGAAGGACGCTTACTTTATTTATAAGGCATATTTGAGCAGCGACCCGTTTGTGCATCTCTGCGGACGCCGCTACGTCCACCGCACCGAGAGCCAGACGGAAATCAAGGTCTACTCCAACCAGCCCCGCGTCACGCTGTTTGTGGACGGCAAAGAGTTTGCCGCGCAGGACGGCGACAAGATTTTTAAGTTTATCGTGCCCATCTCCGGCACGCACGAAATCAAGGCCGTGGCGGGCAGCTGCACCGACTGCATGACAATCACGAAGGCAGACAAACCCGACCCGACCTACCGCGCCGAGGGGCAAGTCGAAAACTGGTTCGATAAGCCGGAAGAGCTTATGAAAGAGGGCTATTACTCCATTATGGACTCAATGGAGACTCTGCAGAAATCTCCTGCTGCCAGCAAGCTTCTTTCTTCCCTTATGGTTAAGGCATCCAACGCCTATGGGGATGTTGCAAAAAATGTAAAAATGCCGCCGGAGATGGAACGTCAGATGGCACGCACATCTTTGCGCTCCATTCTGAAGCAGGTTGCAAAGTCCATCACCCCCGCAGATGTGCAACAGTTGAATGCGGCACTCAATAAAATCAAAAAAGAGAGCTGATCCATGTAGAACGTCCGCAGCGTATCGTCATGCTCCGACTTGTATTTCTGTCTGGATTTTTCAAAACGGATACTTCCCAGCTTATCCGCAACCGGTTTTCCATCGACATAATACTGTGCCATGCGCAGCAGCTCGTCCAGTTCCTTGATGCGGGATTGCTTTTCCCCGGCAGACGCTTTCATTGCGCTAATGCTGTTCTGCATGGAATGGAGCGCGGTATCCAGATCATCGGTGGTAAAAAGCTGCTTCGCCTGCAAAAGCGGAACGTATCCGCATACCGCTGTAAGTTGGCTATCTTGGCTTTTGTGCTGTATGCGCCTTTATTACGGTTATTGTAATAGGTCATCAGCAGATCGTTCAGCATGGGCGGCTGCGGCTTGGAGAGTTCTTCCTTAACCGCTTTCAGCCATTTCAGCAAAGAGGCGATTTTATTCTTTACTTCCCGCAGCATGGCGTTGGTTTTGCGAACCCAGCGGTTGAAGTCGCCCTTGTCGGTGCGGATGCCCTTCGCTTCCATTGCTCGGACAGACGGTCCCTCGTGGACGGTAGGAATCTGTTCAATGCCTTGTCGTTCATAGCTGCGGTGGTCGATCCGGCAATCCAAATCTTTCTCCGAAAACTTCGCGTTGCACAGATCAGCCCACGCCTGCCGCCAATGCTCCAAGGTTTCAGGACTGCCCCAATCGGTGGTCGGCACAGCGTTGAATACATAGTTGCCTGCCTCATCCCGGATGCGCTCACCATGCTCGTCCAGCACATATTCCCGCCGCTGCTTGTTGCCCCATCTGCCGTGTTCGTCCAAAGGGCGAATGGGACACATGACATGAAAGTGCGGATTGAAAATGCCGACGTCCTCCTTGTCGGGAGAATGAACAGCAAAGTCCACCACCATCCCTCGGCTCACAAAGTTCTCCAACAAAAATTGCCTTGCCAGAGCGATATTCTCCTGCATGGAAAACTCGCTCTGCAAGGCAATGTCAAAGCTGTACGCAAGCTGCGCTTTCTTTCCGCGTTCGGCTTTCTCCACCGCGTTCCAGAGGGTTTCACGGTCTGCATACTCCGATGGCGCATGAGAGGGCAAAAGGAAACTGCCGTCAGTGCGGAGCGTCCCGTTCTGCACATGAATTTCATCCGGCTTTGGCGGAAAACTCCCCGTGTGAGCTGCCAGCTTCATGATCTCCACGATGTTGGAAATGGTGCGTGGAATGTTCCTTGCGGCGCAGCACTCCAGCTCGGCGTAGATTTTCTCTTTCAGCAGCAGCGGGTCTGTCAGCCGTCCGTCCGATGTGAAAAATGCGTTGTCCGCATAGATGAGCTTGTTCTTTGATAGAAATTCCCGGCAAAAAGCAGCCTCATTGATGTCTTTGCCATCGAACCATGCTGGAATATCCAGCCCGGCATACTTCTTGTTCACGCTGCATCCCTCCCATTGATTTTTTCCTTGAGCTTGTCCAACCGACCATCTGCAAGCAGATAACTGACCACCTCGGCACGTTCGTGAGAATCACCTGCGCACAGAATGTCCAGATAATATTCCGTTTCATCGAGCTTGTGACAGGCTTCCATGAACCGTGCGTGAACAGGCTCGTCAGGTGACTGCGGCGCATACCGCACCTTCCAGTCCCGCATCACACGGGCATAATCGGACAGAACAGCAAAGCACAGCCGCTCGTTTTCCATGAGCTGCTGTGCTTCTGTTTGCTGTCTGCGTTTTTCAAGGATTTCCTTTGTCGGCGGTCTGTCCGTGTCAATGCCGAAGTCTGCTGCAAGCCGCTGGGCAGCTTCGTAAATCGGCAAACCAAAAAAGTTGGCGGCAAAGCCGATCATATCCCCATGTGCGCCACAGGCAAAACAATAATAATGATCGTCTGCCACGTATAGGCTGGGATGGCGGTCGTTATGAAAGGGGCAGAGGGCTTTGCCCTGCCGATTGACAGATACCCCATACCGTTCCGCAGCTTCCCGACAGCTCACGTCATATTTGACGGTTTGAAAAAGGTTCATGCTGTATCCTCCGTAAAATAGATTCAAGAGGCTGTTTCTTCACCTCTCTGTCTGTTTTATGTTCAGATTCTTTGCGGACAGGCGGATGGCATGACAAGTTCATTTCAAAAAACATGACAGGTCTTTTCGTGTTCATATTTGCATGGTATAATTAAAAAAACGTGACAGGAGGAAGCGCATGGCTACACCAATCATTGACCACAATCTGCTGACGCTGGACTACTGGCAGGACAGCGTGACCTACGAGGGCAAGACCGTACCCGGTGGCACCATTGGCTGTGAAGCTCTGAACATCCCGGATACGCTGAGGGAAAAGCTGGCACAGGCAAGTATTCCCTTGCAGAAGATCGTCGCGGCAATCAAAGAGAACAATCTGACTGCCGAGTTGCTTCGTCCTGCCAAGGGCAGTGTTCTGCATATGATACAGCTTGCGAAGGATACACCGCCGTTTTCCCGTGCCGACGCTGCTTATTACAACGGGCGTGTGGAGCATATCTTCTCGGAGGAAGGGATTCAGAATACCCTTGCCTATGTGCAGGCTGCCGCCGTGGTTGGGCTGCTGGCCACCTTCAACGAACAGTTCAGGCAGGGCGTTGGCATAACGAAGATCATCACCCTTGCGGAGGAGCTCCCTGCCACCATTCGCAACTACAAAAGCGGTATGACGGCGTTTGCAGACGAGCTGCATAAGGGGAAGCGGACTCCGGACGGCTATGCGCAGGTATTTGGCAGGATATTCTCCGGACAGCCGAAGCTGTCGCTGGATGACAAGTCATGGCAGGCATTTTCCAACACAACAATTCAATATGTGTCTGCCGTCCGCTCCGCTCAAGACGCGCCGCAGCTCATGCGCCGGATGCACTATATGTCTTTCGTGTCTATGTTCCGCTCCGATCTGTACGAGGGTCTATGCGTCGGACACGCGCCGAGGAAATGCGCCGTCTGCGGAAAATGGTTTCTGACCACTGACGCAAGATATGCCAAGTACTGTGACGGTCTGGCTCCCGGAGACAAACGCGGGCGCACCTGCCGTCAAGTCGGGAATCTTCGTGGACGGGAGCAGCGGGAGCTTGCCGCAGATCATCCCATCAAGAAAATCTATACAAAGCGGTTCAACACGATCACGCAGTATCTTGGGCGCGGCACGCTGGACGAGCAGACTGCCGCCGTGATGAAAGCACTTGCAAAAAGCAAGCTGGAAAAGGCGCTGCAAGACAATGACTATGCGCAGGGCAGCTACGCCGCCGAAATGGAGCAGGCGGCTTTGTTGGCAGAAGCGAAAGCGAATAGGAAGCGGTAATCAAAATCCAGGATGGAAGAGGTGCAGACATGGAGGATAACCGTGACAAACTGATACCGGCACAGCTTGCGGGCTACACATGGGAACTGTCCGGTTATGCGTCCAAAGTGCCGTTCGCCAATGAGGACAGCCTGACCATGCGCGAAGTCCGGAACGTCTTTCAGCTTGACCCGGAACCGCCGCAAATGGAGCTGAACGACTACATATGCGAAGCTGTCCGTCACAAAGACCTTGCATACTTTTCCTTCTTCCTGCACCACTTTGAAAAGCGTCTGAACAGCGTGATTTACCGGTTTCTCACCCGTAGCGGAATTGACCGCTACGACCCGGCGCGTTTTCTGGACTACAAGCTGGAAATCTTGCAAATGCTGCTGTTTTGCCTGCCGAGGTTCGACCCGGCGCAGGAAACAGAATTCCTGAAATACGCGAAACATTATATTCAGGACGGGCTGCTGTTCTGCCGTATGATGGGAGAAGCCGGTTCCTTTGCCAGTCTTGCAGAGTACCGGCGTGTACGCCAGATCGGCGCAATCTACAACGGTTCAAGCAAGAGTCGCGCAGAGATCGTTTCCGAGTTTGCCGCTCAAAGCGGGTACAAGGACGATAGCGTATCCGCAGATGAGCTGCTGACCATTGGCCAGCGCAACCGCAGCATTGTTTCCCTCTACCGCACGGAGCAGGACGAGGACGGCGAAGAAACCGGCGAGGATGTGACGCGCGACGATAGCTGGAACTACGCCGAAATCCTATGGAACGGAATACAGGCAAAGGCGGTCACGGCAGCGTTTGAGCAGCTTTCCTACAAAGAGCAATGGTATCTGGAAAAGCGGAACGCCATCTGCATGACCTGCGGGCGCGTCAGCCCCTTGTCCACGCAGTCCACCTTTGAAGATTTAGCGGTGGATTTTGAAGGAACGACAGCCAGCGGTGCGGAGCGATTCTATCGGCGCACATTAGACAAGCTACGGCTGAAGCTGCTGGAAAGCGGTGTGATCCATACCGTGACACTGAAACAAACCGATATGCGAAAAAAGAACAAAAGAATAGCCGCCGCTGTCTACCAATATCAGGCGGACAACGACGGCGAATGGGGCGAAATTCGGTTCGATTTTGAAAACGGCACAGCGGAGATCGTCAGGCTGGCGGATTGGGATACGGTAAAATCTAACATCTTTGCAAATACGGCGATCCGGTTTGTTCAGTGCTTACCGGAAGCGAGGCTGCTGAAATCCGTGGTCGTGCCGTTTGAGATGGACGTTCTGGAAAGACCGCTCCCTCTGACGAAAGCGGCAAAAGAATCGAACGGCAATTCCTCACACACGATCTCTCTGCGGCAGACGGAGCGCTGGAAAACAGGTGAAACGATTACCGCTGCTGTCTACGAATATCTGGTAGACAACGATGGCGAGTGGGGCGAGCTGCGGTTTGACTTTGAGAACGGCACAGCCGAGATAGTAAAACTGGCAGATTGGGACACAGTGAAATCTATCGTCTTTGCAAAAACGGCGATCCGGTACATACAGGGATTTCCGGAAGCGGGACTGCTGAAATCTGTGACCGTGCCGTTTTGGAAAGGCAGGGCATAATTACCCGCAGAGCATGACCTTTACACAGAACAGGCCGTCCTGATAGGTAACCGTACTCACCCCACTGGATTTTTCTGCGATGTGACGGACGGACTGAAGTCCGACGCCGTCTCCTTTTCGCTTGGAGGACTGGAATACGCCACCTTTTTCGCGGATGACTCCGTCATAGGTGTTTTCAACCTGAATCAGGGCCAGACTGTTTCCATGCAGACAGGCGGTCAGCTCGATTCTGCGTCGGGCAGGCGCAGTACGCAGGCTGGCTTCCAGCGCATTTTCCAGCAGATTCGAGAGAACCAGGCACAGATCGATCTCGTCTACAGGAAGACATTCCGGCAGATCGAGCTGCACGGAAAATGGGATCTGCTCCCGCTTCGCAAGTGCGCAGTAATACCCAACCACGCTGTCTGCCGCCCGGTTTTCGCAGAAGTGCATTTCAAGACTTGGAATTCTGGAAACCGCACCGGAGAGATAGGCTTTGATCTTTTCAAGATTCCCTTCTTCTGCAAGGGCAGCGAGCTGACATAGCTGGTGGCGCAGATCGTGCCGCGCCTGCCGGGCTTCCTCAATGGCAGCTTTCAGGCTTTCGTAGCGCTGCTGCTGCATGGAAAGCAGCTGGTTCTCCTGCTGCAATCTCACATTCCGGTTGATGCTGATCGCCATCAGAAGGAAGATTGCGTTGAAGAAAAGCATCAAAAACAAAAGTGTGATACTGATCACAAAATACCCCTGCAAAACACGCCCGGTATAGAGTGTGTCCGCATACTTGGGGATCATAAACAGATTCAGCGCAATGAACACCAGCGGCAGCACCCAAAACACATACCATGTCTGCGCCAAATTTTCATCCTCGACCATTCTCCGCACGCTGTGCGTCGCAGGATAATAGGCGATGGCGGCAAACAGCCAGCAGATCGCATGATAGCAAATCGCAGATCGCAGGCAGAGCCACGGCGCAGCCTGCGCCTGCGGCAAACCGGCCAGCATAGCGGCGTTAATCGCTCTTGAAAGGCTGTTGATACAGGCAAATACCGCACAGACGGACAACGCAATCGTTCCGGATTTCCAAAGCGAAATCCGGAGCGTTTTTATGTAGATCACGACTGCAAGCAAGGTTAGGCCTGCAAGCATCGGCACAGTCGGCATGCGGCGCGCATAGCACACCCCGCCTCCGGCGGCGCAAAGCAGCGCAAGCAGTGGAACAAGCCACAAAACAAGCTTTGACAGCGGCTGCTTTAAGCTGGATTTTGCCGGGAAGTAGGCAAGCAGCATGCCGGGAATCACCACGCCGAGCTCCAGAATTGGACGCAGCAGCTCCATTATGCCATCCGCCTCCTTTGAAGCAAGAACTCCATAAGCGCCTGCCGGGCGCTTTTCAGAAGGTCCTGACTGACAAACACGCGGCTTCCGTCCGTCATGCGGAAGGCGGCGTCTTCCAGATCCTTCGCGTGTTCCAGATTCACGATTACGCCGCGCCCGCACACAAAAAAGCGTGTGTCATCCTTTAGTGGTGCGATGAAAGTCTTGAAGGGTTGGCGTGTGGCAAGCGTCCTTTGAACCGTCGTATGGACGTAGATCAAGTGGGCGAAGTGTTCTGCGTAGACGATGTCCTGATAGCGCAGATGGATCTCGCTTCCCTCCACCTTTAGCTCCATATATTTGTCCGGCTGCGGTATGTGGGCAAGCAGCTCGTCCGTCAGCGCATCGATGTCCGCTTCGGTAAAGGGCTTGACCAGATAGTGCAGCGCCCGTACCTGAAAGCCCTCCAGCGCATGGTCGGTCGAGGTCGTGGTAAAAACCAGCAGGCAGTCTGTGTTGGTTTTCCGTAGCTTCTTTGCCGCCTCCATGCCCGTCATGCCATCCATATAAATATCCAGAAATGCGGCAGTAAAGGGCGCTTTCCTTGCCGCTTCCAGAAATGTCTCGCCGCTTTCGTATTCCAGAATATCCGCCTGCACATTTCTCCGGTGAAGCTGCTGCTCCAGCCGGTCTTTCAGCAGTGCACGTTCCGCAGCAAGATCATCCACAATCGCAATTCTCATGCAGGGTCCTCTCCTTGTGCTTGAATTCCAAGATAATTATATCACAGCGTGTCGAGGATGACAAAGAACCGCTGTCGGAATTCGTGCCAAAATCGCCCCTTTCGTGCTACGGCACTTGAAAAAACCGAATGGCCTTTTTATACTGAGCACAAGCAAAATGCCAAATCGGATGAAGAAAGGAGGGAAATCTGTGTATCGTATTGCCGTGCTGGCAGAACAGGAAGCAGAGCGGCAGCGCTACGCCGAGCAAATTACCCGGTTTTGTGAAGCGAAGGGGCTGTTTCCGCAGGTCATGCAATATGACGACCAGGAACGCTTTTTTGAAACGGCGCAGAAAGATGCTCCAACCAATACCGTCATTGCACTTTCCGGAGTGGCAGGACTGAATGCAGCGGAACATCTTCGCTCCTTATGCCCCGCGTGCCGGATGATCTGGTGCAGCGACTTGGATTTCTCCCTTCACGCCTTCCGGCTGCGGGCAGACTATTTCCTGCTGGAGCCGGTTTCCGAGGAAGCATTCCAGCGAGGACTGAATGCCTGGATTGAATAAACGGGCATCGAACCAAACCGAGACAACAAGCACAAAAATGGAGGATATCAATGAAAAAGAAAAAGTTACAATGTTCTGTACCAGCCCTTCTGCTGGCCGGTGTGTTGTGCCTGACATTGGCGGCCTGCGGTGCGAAGCAGTCTTCCGACATGCCTGCATCGGATACAGACTCCGCGGTAAGCGCTGCCCTGCCGGTAAAGGCCATGAATGCCAAACGTGTTGACGAAAACCCTTATATGGCAAAGAGCGACGCCAACATTCACCATGACGGCTACAATACCGACTCTACGGATGAAGTCCTGCCGCTTGGCATCTATCCGGAGATCAATGTTTCCTATGAAAAAACCAACGCGAACGCTTCGCCTGCCATTTACTTTGACAGCTACGGCCACGCAGTCGTTCCGCTGCTCGGCGGCATCGCCATCCGCGATCTGAATGCCGAAGAGACGAAGACTCTTGGCTATTTCTCTCCGAAGCAGCACGACGGCGGTGGTTACGTCATCCAGAGCTCCTACACGTTCCTTGACTCGGAAAACCGCATCGTCTGCCCCACCAGCAACAACCATGTGCTGATGCTGCGGGCAACCGATGAAGCAGGAAACGTCCTGCCGGAGTTTGAAAAGGTACTGGACATTGACATCAAGGCGGCAGCCGAAGCTGCGCTCGGCAAGGAGCTGACGCAGAATCTTCTTTCCGTGGTCTTTGACTACGACGGCAACCTCTGGTTTGCCACCGGCGGCTTCCGCATCTATCCCGAGCGTGAGCAGCAGGGCGTGCTCGGCTACATAGCCCACTCGGCGATCGAGGCGATCCTAAACGGAGAGCAGGCAGACCTTTCCAAGGCTGTCTTTGTCCACGAGCTGACCCCCGGTGAGGGCGCGGAAAACGGCATCGCCGCCTCCAAAGACGGTGCAGTGATCCTGACCAACCAGAACTGCTATCTTCTGCGCGCAGAAGAAGGCGTAGACGTTGTGTGGTGCACGCCGTATGAGAGTGCAGGCGCAAAGGTGAGCGGCGAGGGTGACAAGACCACCGGCGGCGGTCTTGCCTGGGGCGGCGGCTGCTCCCCGTCGCTGACGCCGGATCTTGTGATGTTCACCGACAACGCGGATCCCGTCAAGCTGCTGGCGCTCGATATGAAGACCGGTGAGATCGTTGCAAGCATGCCGGTTCTGGATGATCTGCCTGAGGGCTATCAGGTAGCGGTTGAAAACTCTGCCATCGTCTATGATGACAGTGAGGGCACCGTCAGCACGATTGTCTGCAACTGGTTCGGCGCAGGCAGCGCAGGCCTTGCCGATCCCGACAGCGATTCCTCCATCCAGAGCTATGCCAACATCTATGACACAAACTGGCTGACAAAGGGCAACTGCATGATCGCGCCCGGCGTCGAGCGCGTGGACACCGTGAAAACCGATTCCGGCTATGAGATGAAGAGCATCTGGTCTCGAAATGACCTGAGCGATACATCGATTCTCAAGCTCTCCACCGCGACGGGCTATATCTACGGCTATGTGCAGGATCTGGAAAGCGGCATGTGGCAGTACATCATTCTGGACTTTGCCACCGGCGAGACGGTATTCACCATGGACGTCTCCAACAAATATGGCTACAATAACATGGCTATCGGTATGTATGCCGGAAACAGCGGCAACGCGCTCTACTGCCCGACGGGCTATCTGGAGCTGCTGTGCTTGCAGGACCGCTTTGTGTATCTTCCCGAAATGCCCTACCGCAAGGTCGATCTCGATAAGGCCGCGCGGAACGTACTGACACAGGAACAGTTTGAGCAGGACGGCGGTGACGGCACGGTCGCCAGCTGGCGCAATACTGTGACGGTCGAAAATGTTCATCCCAACACGACGGTCTCGTTCCGGATGAACAACCTTTCCGGGGACACCGCCGGGCTGAAGCTCTATGCCTACGGTGCAGACGGAAAGCTGGCGGAGGTCGGCAATGAGCTGTGGTCGATCACGGATGAGACAGGCGCTGCCGTGGATACCCTGTCCGATGGCACACTGTATGAGCTGCGTGTGAGTGTCGCGGACGGCGGCGCGTTCGACCTGAGCGAGACGGAAAAGGAAATCAAAATTTCCGTTGTACTTGTAAAGTAAGACTCAAGGAAAGCTGTCAAAAAACTACAAAATCACCCCCGTTTCTGATTGATATGCTCCCTTTATGAGAGACAGTGAAATAAAAATACTGTCAATCACGAAGGGAGCATTGTTCATGTCAAGAAGGAAAACCAGCAGATCAGAGCAACTGTCGGCGGCGAAAGCCTCTGCATGACCTGTGGACGTGTCAGCCCTTTGTCCACGCAGTCTACCTTTGAGGACTTGGCGGTGGATTTCGAGGGTACAACCGCCAGTGGCGCGGAGCGATTCTACCGGCGGACGCTTGACAAGCTGCTTGAAAGCAGGCTTGTCCATGCCGTGACGCTGAAGCAGACCGAATGCCGCAAAAGGAACAAAAAATAGCCGCCGCTGTCTACCTATATCAGGTAGACAACGACGGCGAATGGGGAGAGATCAGATTTGACTTTGCAACCGGCACAGCGGAGATCGTCTGGCTGGCGGAGTGGGACACGATAAAGTCCAATATCTTTGCAAGGACGGCGATTCGGTACATCCAGAGCTTGCCGGAGGTGCGGCTGCTGAAAAAGGCTATTGTGATGTTTGATCAGGCATTGTGATCCTAAAAATTTATAGCTTTTATTCAAGCAATCGCTTGATTTATTTTATGAAGCCTGATATGCTATTATAAGAAATACTGGATATTGCACAGAAATGGGGGGAATTGTGTTTTGAGGGAAGAAAAGAAAGCTGAAAAGAGACAGGAGCTTGTAGGCGTCTGCCTTGGCTGCTTTGTCGAAAAGGGGCTGACCGTTACCACCACAAAGGATCTCTGTAGGGCGGCAAAGCTGCAAAACGGCGGCATCTACTATTACTTCTCCACCAAAGAGGAAATCGTTCTTGCCTGCGCCGAGGAAGCGATCAGTCGAATTGAAAAAGCTGCGTTTGCCATCGTGTTTGAAGATATTAGTGACGTCAAAAGCATGATGGATCATCTCGGTGAGCTGGCGGATAAAATGTCGCCTACCATGCGCTTTCTGGTCAGCGTATGTGTGTCGCGCGAATACGGAGAAAAAGTAAAGCCTTCCCTTGTGCGGCTTGCGGCAAGATACCCTTATTACACGGGCAGGATTGCGGAGATCCTCGGCTGCACCGACGAAGAGGTTGCGCCGTTCGTTCATCTGTCGATCCTTGCCATCAACAATTATATGATCTTTGCCGAGCGAGCGCTGTTTGACCCACAAATCGAAGCAGTCAAAAAAGAGCTTTCAAGGCTTGCAGAAAGAAAGGGGCGGAATAATCGATAGTTTACCATAAAGAGAAAATCACAAACGACTTCATAGTCAATCCATACGCACAAACCGTTCCGTGAAGATGACCAAAGCAGAAAAGAATCATAGGAGGACAACATGAAAAAGATACTTGCAATTCTACTATCGCTGCTTACACTGCTTTCCTGCGGACTTCTTTCCGCCTGCTCTGCCGAAAAAACGCAGCCGGATACATTGGATACTGAAACCGTGTGGGAAACGGTCAGTGAGGCATACATCTATGCGTTCCCGCTGGTGCTGACCGACGCAACCAAAACATTATCGACCAATACGGACGGGACCATGACTGGCCGTGCGCCCATCAATCAGTTCAACCATGTAAAAAAGCTGGCGGACGCCTCTTTCCGCACCGTCGTGACGCCGAACGTCGATACCGTCTATTCGCAGGCATGGCTTGACATCAGCACAGAGCCTATGGTCTACGTCCTGCCGGAAACGGATCGCTTCTGCAATGTGCAGCTTCTGGATGCGTGGACGAACACCGCCGCCGTGCTGGACAAGGCGGGTGCTTATGCCATTGCGCTTCCCGGCTGGGAGGGCGAGCTGCCCGACGGTGTGACGCGCGTGGACGTGCCCACCGCAACGGTGTGGTCGATCACCCGCACGGTGCTGTCCGGGAACGAGGATCTGCCCAATGTCTATGCCATTCAGGAGCAGATGCAGCTCCTGCCTCTTTCGGCTTATATACAGGGAGGCGAGTATGCCGCACCGCAGGGAGCTTATAAAGAGGAAAATGACTTTGTTCCCGTGAACAAGGTGCTTTCCATGACGCCAGCAGAGTTTTTCAATACGGCGAACGCTCTGATGCAGGTCAACCCGCCCGCCGATGCGGATAAGGAACTGCTGAAGAAACTCTCCGCCATCAACGTGGGCGCGGGTAAGACCTTCGACGCCGCTCTCCTGGGCGAAGGAGCTGCCGAGCGCTGGACGCAGATGCTTCAGGGGCTTCGCGCCACGCTTGCCGCCGACGGCGCGAAGTATGCGCAGAAACTCGGTCAGTGGATCTATTACGGCAAGCCCATCGGCGACTTCGGCACGGAGTATACCTACCGCGCGATGGTAGCGCTGGTGGGGCTTGGCGCCAACACCGTGGACGTGGCAATCTATCCCAAGACAGCGGTGGATGAGACCGGCGCAGCGCTGACCGGAGAAAAGAAGTATACGCTCCACTTTGAAACCCTTCCTCCCACGCTGGAGGGCGGCTTCTGGTCCGTGACCGCCTACGGAGAGGATGATTTCCTCATTGACAATTCCATCGACCGCTACTGCATCAACGACCGCTCCGACTTCAAGCTGAATGCGGACGGCACATTGGATATTATCCTGTCCAAGGATGCGCCGGAAGACACCCCTAACTGGCTGCCTGTTTCCGACGGGGAATTTCATCTGTTCATGCGGATCTATGTACCGGATATGACAGCACTGGATAGCTGGCAGCCGCCTGTTATCCGCGAACAATAAGGAGATGGAAAAAGAACGGCTATGAAACGTATTGCAGCAATGCTTCTTGTATCGGTACTGCTGCTTTCCTGCGTCGGCTGTGCGCAGGATGGGAGCAAAGAGCCGGACGCGGAAAAGGCAGACCTGGGTCTGACCGCCGAGGTCAAGCCCGCCACAGACTTTACGGCAAAGGCAAATGCCGCCGTCTACGATGAACTTGACTTCGATGATAAGCAGGAATATGAATTCGCCACCCGTGGACTGATCGACGCGCCGGAAACACTGGAACTAAAGGACGAGGATGGGACGATTCTCTGGAGTCAGGAAGCCTATGCGTTCCTGGACGATTATGAAAAAGCGCCTGACAGCGTAAATCCCAGCCTCTGGGAGAACACGAAGAACAACCATGCCTATGGTCTTTTTGAAGTGACGGATGGCATCTATCAGGTCCGCGGCTATGACATGGCAAATCTCACCGTTGTCAAGGGTGATACCGGCTGGATCGTCTTTGACACGCTGATGAGCGTGGAGTGCAGTCAGGCTGCCATGCAGCTAATCGAAAAGAATCTTGGTGAATTCCCGGTCAAGGCCGTCATCATCTCTCATTCCCACGCCAACCATTTTGGCGGCATCGCCGGCGTGATGGCGAAAGAGGATAAGGCAGACGAGACACTTTCTATTGAAGATCAGCTCGCCAGCGGCAAGATCCCCGTGATCACACCTGTGGGCTTCACGGAGCACTCTGTGAAGGAAAACGTCTACGCCGGTAAGGGTATGGGCCGCCGCAGCAATTATCAGTACGGTATCCTGCTGACGCCCGGCGTGACCGGCAAGCTGGCGCAGGGCATCGGCATGGGACAGTCCACCGGAACGGTCTCGTTCATGACGCCCAGCTATGAAATCACGCAGTCCGGCGAAAAGCTGACGATCGACGGTGTGGAGCTGGAGTTCCAGCTCACGCCGGGTACGGAAGCGCCCGCCGAAATGAACACGTGGCTGCCCCAGTACAAGGCGCTTTGGATGGCGGAAAACTGCACCGGCACGCTCCACAATCTCTACACGCTGCGCGGCGCGGAGGTGCGCGACGGCGCGGCATGGGCAAGCTATATCACCGAGGCCATTTCCCTTTACGGCAAGGACGCGGAGGTAACCTTCCAGTCCCACAACTGGCCGCATTGGGGAAACAACGTGGTGAACGACTACATGGTCAACACGGCTGCCGTGTATAAGTTCATTAACGACCAGACTCTGACCTATATCAATCAGGGCTACACCAGCGACGAGATCTCCAACATGATCGAGCTGCCGGAGGTGCTCAATAAAATCTGGTACACCCGCCAGTACTACGGGACGGTCGCCCACAACGCCAAGGCGGTCTACCAGAAGTTCATGGGATGGTATGACAGCAACCCTGTCAACCTGAACCCCCTCATGCCAAGCGACAGCGCAAAAAAATGGGTGGAGTACTTGGGGGATGTTGACAAGGTCCTGCAAATGGCAAAGGCGGATTTTGACAAGGGTGAATATCAGTGGGTCGCCGAGGTCACAAACACCATCGTCTTTGCCGACCCGACGAACACCGATGCACGGCTTCTGTGCGCCGATGCACTGGAGCAGCTGGGGTATCAGGCGGAGTCCGGTCCGTGGCGCAACGAATATCTGACCGCCGCGCAGGAGCTGCGCCATGGAAACGCCAATTTCACCGCTTCCACCAAATCTACCGGCGACATGGTCAAGGCCCTCTCCGCGCCCATGCTGTTTGACTATATGGCCATTGTCATGGACAAGCAGGCGCTGGCTGACCGCGACTTCACCATGAACGTGATCCTGCCTGACGTGGGCGAACAGCACATGCTCCGCGTGAAGAATGGTGTGCTGCTGGTCTATGCGGATACATTGTCTGATGATGCGGACGTGTCTATTACCTGTCTGAAGAATGCGCTGTTTGCGATCCTGACCAACAATCAGGAAACAGTTGCAAAGGCCGTCAAGGTCGAGGGCAGCGCAGAGCTGCTGACGCTGATGATGGAGAATATGAACCAGTTCCCGATCACCGGAGCCAACCCCTTCAACATCATCGAGCCGTAACGGCTTCGCGGGGCGGTCCGTGGGAAGACCGCCCCGCTCGAGAGAAAACAGCGAGATGCTTTCAACGCAAATTAAAAGCTGTCTGTTTCTGTTGGAAACAGACAGCTTTTGCAGTCTTACGGTTGCCCTGCACACCCGAATCTGTCAGCCAACAGTAAAAATTAGAATTACTTCCTTATCACTGTTAAGCCAACCAACAATGGGCTTTTTCTTGTTTTGGCGGTAAATGTGCATAATCAACAAAATTCACGTTTCAACGCCAGTCTATACCGCCCTGTCGTAGTTCTCCGACCCGGAAGGCCAGAGGTTCGAATCCTCCCGGTCGCACCAAGAGCAGCACCTTATAGGGTGCTGCTCTTTTTGTTTTGCATGGATTTTATAGAGTAGTAAAAGAAGGGATTCGAACAGCCCGTGCCCCGCGCTTTGCGTCCCGCGGGGCAAAAACGCCCCGGTGGGGCGTTTCTAGGTCGCGGCTTGGCGAATCCCTTCGGGCGCGCAAAGAAGCGCATTGCCGCATTGCAATGTACTTTTGCAATGCGCTTTTCTTTTTCGTGTAAGTTTTGTTTTTTAGAATAATTTTAGTAGCATATCATCTGCCGCGTCCGTGTACTAACCTTTTGCCAGCTGTTCATTTCTCAGTTGATTTACAGTAGTACGCATAAGACGAATTTCGTCTGGTAAGAAATTTGTTTTCTTATCGGCTGGGAGAGCATTGATTTTCAGTATTATCCTGCAATGGATGCCGGTGACAAGTTGGGCGCTCTCGTTCAGCTTGGTCTTGGCGTCATTTTCTGCATTTGCCAAGCTGTGGCAGCGCATCAACCGCAAAACCTTTTACACCGTTTCCTTTGACACGCAGGAGCTGATCGACCGTTCGGTGCGGGCGCTGGACGCCCACCTGAATATTTCCAAGGTGTATGTCAAAACCGAATACGGCGAGCAGACCGCCAGGCTGACCTCCCGCGAGCAGCTGGAGCAGGGGCAGGCGTTTGTCAAAAGACACAACGATCAGGACGCCGCTGACCGCGTGGCACTGGGCAATGTGCGCTACGACCTTGTGGGCAAGCTGGTGGAGGAAACCGGCTTGACCCGCGCCACGATTGCCGCCATTTTGCAGGGCATTGCCCCGCTTGTGTTTGCCCAATATAAACTGAACCCGGAGGACTTTATCATCAAGGCGGGAAAAATCATCAACAACCAAAAGGCGGATATGATCATTGAGCATATCACCTACAACAGGCTGGAGGAATCGTACAGCGCCGACATCTTTATGCTGGCAAACCTGCACGGCAGACAGGGCGTAAACGCCATGCCCGCCGACCGCAGCCTGTACAATTATGTGATTTACGATTCCGACAACGAGCGCCGCTTTGCCCACGAGCTGGATGTTTGCGACAAAATTGCCGTGTATGTCAAGCTGCCCGGCAGTTTTTTCATCAGCACGCCGGTAGGTAAGTACAACCCGGACTGGGCGATCGCTTTCCACGAGGGAACGGTCAAGCATATCTATTTTATTGCCGAAACCAAAGGCACGACCCTGCTTGACCGCAATGAGCTGCGCGGCGTTGAGGACCTAAAGATCCAATGCGCCAAAGCCCACTTTGCCGCCATCAGCAACGACAGCGTCGTCTACGATGTGGTAGACAGCTACGATAAGCTGATGCAGGTGGTTATGGAATAAGCGGTAAGAAGTTTTGCAAGAAAAATTGCATTTGGTTGCCTTATCGTATATAATTGATGAAAAAGCGAAAGGCGGTTTTGTATATGGCACCAATTACTCGTGAACAGGCATTGGAAAATGCTTTGGCTTCTTCGCGCATCGAGGGGTATGAAGTCACCGAACAGACCCGTGCCGACTGCCGCCGCCTGATGGACGGCAAAGTAGATGCCCGCACCTTGGCTGCTGAAATTCTAGCACGCCGCAGGGCGCAGCGAGGGTAAAATGCTATGGCAAACTATGCAGTGGATTCTTTGCAGGATGGGTGCTATCCGGGTACTGTGGTGTTAATAAATATACTTGGCATTCAAAATCAGTCCGACTTGGATGCCGTGGAAGGTACGATCGTTCCGGCTAAGGCTGCTTTATGGGAAGAAAAACCTTTGGCAGAAAGTTTCGATTTTGCGCATTACTGTGCGATTCATCGCTTTTTGTTTGAAGATTTATACGAATGGGCGGGCAAGCTGCGAACGGTGGATATTTCAAAGAAAGGCACGCAGTTTTGCCCCGCTGCGCAAATTGAAAGCACCGCGAAAGCCATCTTTGCCAGATTAGAGAAGCAACGCTTTCTTGTGGGCTTAGGCAGGGCGCACTTCATTTCTGCCATAGTAGACTTTTACGAGCGAACGAATGAGCTTCACCCATTCCGAGAGGGCAACGGCAGAACCCAGCGTGTTTTTCTTTCGCAGCTTGCCCACCATGCGGGATATGTCATTGATTTTGCCCGTGTTGACCCGGATGATTTGATGATTGCCACAATTCAGGCTGCAGGCGGCGTGGATGATTTTTTGAAGGTTCTGTTTGATGAGATGGTTGTCTAATGAGTATAGAATTTGGAAAATATACTTTTTCAATGTCAAAACAAGGAAGACGCGTATATGAATATAAATTGGACACAACCAATAACAGTATATGAACTGATTGCAATTGCACTGTCTACAATTGCATTAATCATTCCACTTATAAAATACATTTATAATCATTTTATTAAAAAACTAAAAGTTGATTTCTTGCCTTCTGGTATGATTACACTATTTCACAACAGGAGCGGATCGTACATTTCCCTTGGAGGTGTCTATGAGGTAAAGAACAAGTCGACAACAATCAAGGAAATTACAGCTAAGGTTATCCGTCAGTCAGATAATGCAACTCTTTCTCTGATATGGTCAACCTTTCCTTCTCCTATTTGTCGCAGAGTTGCAGGAAATTTTGAAACTTCTTTTGAAACTGCACATCCCTTTAAAGTAGAAGCGGATACATTGGCACCTGCATTTGTAGAATTTGTGGATAAATGCGCTAATATGGATGAAGTATCCAATAACATTTTATATCCGGTTGTGTGTGCAACGATGCCAATATTTTCTCAACCAAATGCAACCTTGCCTATTGTCGATGGCGCGGTACGCGCACTGCCTGAATATGCTTTAGCAAAAATCGCATTAAACGATCATTTCTTTTGGAAGGCCGACGAATATGAAATGGTTATAACAACAATTCATAGCAAAGGTACATTTGATAAGAAATATGTTTTTTCTTTATCAGATGCTGAAAGCCTTCGCCTGAGAAATAATATCGATAGCGTTTTGATTTCTCATGTGGCAAATCACTTTGGAATACCTGTTCAAATGAACACTGTTACGAAAGACTTTAAAGGAAAAAAGTAGCTGTGGAGAATTTTCTGCATCGCATCGGCGCTATGGCACGAGATACGGACGGTAAACTGCGCCCTACTGCTGCGGGATTATTGATGTTCGGACATGAATACGAAATCGTGCGGGAATTTCCGCATTATTTTCTGGACTATCAGGAACATGATCGCAGTGCCACAGAAGATGAGCGCTGGACGGACAGAATCGTGTCAAGTTCAGGCGATTGGAGTGGTAATATCTGTGACTTTTATTTCCGCGTTTATAACCGCATTGCGCAGGACATAAAAGTTCCGTTCAAACTGAATGGTGCTGACCGCATTGATGACACCCCTCTGCATAAGGCTTTGCGCGAGGCTTTGGCAAATGCCTTGATTCATGCCGACTACTATGACCGTCGTGGTCTGGTGATTCAAAAATGGCCGGATAAAATTCGTATTGCAAATCCGGGTGCTTTCCGTATCAATGTGCAGGAGGCTCTTGTGGGCGGTGTATCGGATCCACGCAACGAATCGCTGATTAAAATGTTCAATCTGATAAATGTTGGCGAGCGTGCAGGAAGTGGATTGCCAAGTATTCGCTCCGTTTGGCAAAAGCAGGCGTGGCAGGTGCCAGAGATTGTAGAAGCATTTAATCCAGATCGGACAACGCTGACACTACCGCTTTCCGCCGCAAAAATGGCGGTAAAAAGTGGCGGCAAAAAATGGCGATAAAGAAGGCGGCATTGCTGAACGTCGCAAAGCGGACATTTTACAGTACCTGACAGACACTCCTAAAGCGGCAAGCAAAGAAATTGCCGAGGCGGTCGGACTTCAGGTTTCCCGCACGAAAATGTATTTGGCAGAATTGATTGAACAAGAGGCTGTTGTTGCAGAAGGCGCCGGACGTGCGCGTAAATATCGGCTGAAAAGATAAAGGCCCCTGTAAGAAAATATATTGTAGATTGACCACCAACTGACCACCGGCAGTGATTTTTATTGCCGGTGGTCAGTTTTTATCGTTGGCACATTGTTTTATAGTGTTTGTGACAGGTGTGCCGTGGCGGTGCAGGACCAACAAAAAGGTGCAATATGTCATAGAATTGCGAGCCGCGCCCCAGAAACGCCCCGCCGGGGCGTTTCTGGGGCGCGGCTTGGCGAATCTTCCCGGCCGCACCAAACCATGAAAATCCGAACCTTTTCTCGATAGGAGAAGAGTTCGGATTATTTGTTTTTCGACTGCTACGAAACCACCTATTTCCGCAACGGGGTGAAGCGCAGACCGACATCCAAGCCAAGATGCCCACGGAAGAGTAAAACGACTTTGTAAATTGAAAAGAGACCGTGCTAACATGGCATCGACAATTTCTGCGTTTTGTTCAATTCATTTCTGACAACTATGAAATTGATAAACATTGTATTTGGAAATACAGCATGCTATAATTATGCGAGAATATTAATATAGGCTTTAGGAGGTGCTGAGATGGCCAAACAGCCAATAAATAATGGCAAGGTTGTCGAACGTTCGTATGAAGATTATAGAAATAATCAGTACTTAGTTAATCGACGTTATCAGAGAAAACTGGTTTGGGAGCTTGAGGAAAAACAGGCGTTTATTGATTCCCTTGCAAATGGCTATCCTGTTCCACTTTTTCTTTTTGCAAAATGCGTCTATAAAGGGCAGGATCGAAGCGAAATCATTGATGGCATGCAACGCTTAAATGCTGTTTTTTCTTTTATTGAAAATGACTATCCTGCTGCTAATGGGGAATATTTTGATTTAAGCACTACAGCTTTGACAAAAGACTTGTTGGACAGTCATATTTTAGAGCAAAGGCAGCCTGCACTGAATCGTGAGACGTGCGTTAAGATAGTCAGCTATGAACTGCCCTATTCGATTTATGACGAACATAATCCCGATATTATCGATGAAGTATTTAGGCGTATCAATTCTAACGGCAAGCATCTTTCCCGCCAAGAAATCCGACAGGCTGGCGTAGTTAACGATTTCTCACAACTTGTAAGAAATATTGCAACTCGTATTCGTGGCGATGTTTCTCATAATGATTTTTTGTTGCTCTCACAGATGCAGACTATCAGCATCACAAAAGACACTTATCATGGGGGAATTGATCCTGAATCTGTGTTTTGGGTTAAGGAAAACATTCTATCAAAAGAAGATTTGCGTCAGTCTATGGATGAGGAACAAATCGCCGATATCCTCGGTGCAATGTTGCTGACACCTGTCCCTCCTTCCAATGTTAGCATATTAGACGAATATTACGGTTATAAACAGCCGGATGCTTCTGCGCGGTATCAAAAGATTGAAGAAGCACTTTCTGCAATATCTCCAGAGAAAGTATCTGAGCAGTTCTTTTGTGTGTATGACGAAATCAAACGTGTGTTTTCCGGACGGCAAAAAACAATTATTACACAAATGGTATCACCAAGGACCTATCGAGGACCGCGTTATTTTCAAGTACTATTTCTTTCCATGTATGAATTATTAGTTCGACAGGAAAAACGTATTGCTGACTATGATGCACTTTATAATGCACTAGATGGAATCGGTGCTAGAATTATTCACATTTCAGGCGGAGGCGGTTGGTGGTCTCAACAGGAGAAAATCGATTTGATTGCTGCTACGTCGGGTGTACTGGCACCGCATTTTGTGGAGCGTGGAGAAGGAGATCCCATGCTTTACTCTTACGCAAATGAACTAGAAACACTTCTCAAGCAGTCTTTCACAGAAAATACCCAGTATGATTTCAAACAAGGTATTCACAACATGGATGATGGCAGAAGAAATAATACACTAATCCGAAAAATTTTTAAGACCCTTACGGCAATGGCCAATGCAGGGAAAAATGCTACCGGATATGTTCTTCTTGGTGTTGCAGACACCTTTGAGGATGCAGAAAAAATCCGGCAAGTCTATGGGCAGGAGTCCATCAGGGTTGGAGACTTTTATGTGACGGGTATTAATGGTGAAGTTGAAAAATACTACGAAAACTATGATGCCTACATTTTAACCATCAGAAACGCCCTAAATGATATGCCGCTACAAGATCATTATCGTAGGCAAATTGGGACCAAAATGCGTCATGTCAACTATCATGGAAAGTCGGTAATTATTTTACGGATTACTTGTAACAGCGGTCCAGCAATCTTCGATGGAGCATATTATACAAGGAGCGGCCCTAGTAACGATCCTGTACCAGTAAAGGCAGAAGAAATGCCGGCATTTTTTGCTCAGTTTGCTTAAGCCGTAAGGCGGGAATTGTGCAGTGTTTCCCTAACGTAACTTACTGCGTCTATGATTATAACCGTGTGGGAACCGATGGCAAACAGCGGGAACTCCATGTCGAAAAAGCGTTAGAGGCGACTCGACTAAAGCCCCCTGAACCGACTACCTTCAATGGTCATCTTGCCCAATGTACTTATTTTACCGTAGACGCAGTTTGCGGAGGATACTGTGGCTTTGCCGGAGAAATGTCCTTTGTTTCCTTACTGATTACAGATGACCAAGGCACCTTGCTCTGTGGTGATGAATCTCTCACCGTCAAAAAAGGGGAGAGCTATTTTCTACCGGCTAACAGTAGCCGCTACACTCTATCGGATACCGTAAAAGCGCTGGTGACAACCCTCTGACACACCCATTTTTGTTAATTCCCACGGGTTATAACGTTCTGACCACCGCGTACATTTAAAAAGAAGTGCTTTCTTCATTTTTCCTCTATTTCAAATATCCCCCCCGCCCCTTCCGCTTCAATCAATAACTAGACTTCAAATTTCTGAATTACCCCGTTCTTGTGCAATTCAATATGTAAGCGGCTACCAGTATCCAGACCTGAATCAGTCGGTCTTTTTCAGGATTTTGCGAATAAGGTTTCCGTAAAAGTCAAACTTGTAAAGCATTTACCTGCTGTACAACGTTTTTTCCGCCAAAATGGTATTATCTAATACCCATTTTGCGAACTCTTTTTTCTTTGAAAAAGTAGATTCTCTGTATTTTGACCACCATTTGACCACTACTGTGCAGTTTCCCTTCAAAACACCGAAAAAGCCTGTTGTGACAACCAACAACAGGCTTTTTCTTGTTTTGGGTACAGTTGGGCAGACCTGACAAAATTTACGGTTTATCGTTGGTCTATACACCCCTGTCGTAGTTCTCCGACCCGGAAGGCCAGAGGTTCGAATCCTCCCGGTCGCGCCAAGAGCAGCACCTTGTGGGGTGCTGCTCTTTTTGTTTTGCATAGATTTTATGGAGCAGTAAAAGAGCGGATTCGAACAGCCCGTGCCCCGCGCTTTGCGTCCCGCGGGGCAGAAACGCCCCAGTGGGGCGTTTCTAGGGCGCGGCTTGGCGAATCCCTTCGGGCACACTCAAAAACCTCATTGCAATGTGTTTTTGCAATGAGGTTTTTTCTTTAATGTTATTCTGGTTTTAGAATCATTTTAGCCGCATATCATCTGCCGCATCCATGTACTGACCTTTTGCCAGCCGTTCGTTTCTCAGCCGATTTAAATTATCGAAACATTCGCTCTATAAAGCAATAAAATAGCAAGCGCATCATCGCTGGTTTTCCTCTTCTCAGGGGATCCATGTGCAACATAAAGCGCTTGCTATTTTCATTTTACTTTTTTTCCGTTAACTCTTTCAACAATGCCCGGCACCCAATGTTGACATCCTGCCAGGTGGCTTCAAAATCACCGGTATACCACGGGTCAGCCACATCGCCGCTTTGCCCGGCGTGCGCCAGCAGCAGCGAGCACTTTCCTTCCGGGTCGCCGCCGCAAATGCGGGCCATGTTGCTCAGGTTCATCCGGTCCATTCCGATCAGGTAACCAAACTCCTCATAATCCTTGCGGGTCATCTGCCGGGCCGCATGTCCATCGCAGCGGATGCCATGCTCCGCCAGTTTGCGTCGGACCGGTGGATACACCGGGTTGCCCAGTTCTTCCCGGCTGGTTGCTGCGGAAGCAATCACGAACTCATCTTCCCGCCCCGACTGTCGCACCAAGTCTTTCATCACATACTCTGCCATCGGGCTACGGCAGATATTGCCGTGGCAAACGAAAAGTATTTTTATCATCTATCTAAACCTCTTGAATTTACTGATTTTCCTTGATTTTCAGGCATTTTCTCAAATGGCCCGATGCTCGTTCACTTGGCATATCGTAGCATAAATTCGCACATCTTTGCCAGCAAAAGTAGTACAACGAGTAGTAAATTGGGCCTAAAATCGTGTTTTACTACTGGCCCTTTTCTGCGATATATGGCGAAATTCTATGGCAGAGCTTTGCCGCAAATCCTTGCCCTGCAACAAGAGTACGGATTGTACCGGGAATTTTCTGCCGTTTTCATTTTTTCCGTATCGCATACCCGCTGAAATCCCTCTACCGCGAAAAGTAGTAACTACTCAGCATTGGCTACTCGCTGCAATTCCTCCTGCGCATCCTCAAATCCGATGTGCGTATAAGTATTGAGCGTCACTTCAATGTCAGAATGACCCATGATGTATTGAAGCGTCTTGGGGTTCATTCCGCTTTTTGCCATGTTCGAGCAGAACGTATGTCTGCAAACGTGCGGCGTGATCTTCGGCATCTGCACTTTATAGATGCTGTTGTACTTCTCGCAAATATGCTGGAAATACTTTTCCCAATGTAGGGCCACCATCGGCATATCGTTTTTATCCAAATAGAGGAATCCACTTTTGCCGCAAATCATCGGTTCGACTTTGGGCTTTTTCCTGTTGGCAATGATGCGCTTGAAGCACTCATACACATCATCCGTCATAGGGATAACCCGTGTACCGCTGCTTGTCTTGGTGTCCTCGATGACATACTCCATATTCCGCTTCCGCTGTAACTGATGGTTAATGTTGATCTTTCGATTTTTCATATCCACATCCGCCAGCGTCAAACCCACAAACTCGGAAATCCGAAGCCCGGTCTTAAACAGAATATAGATACCATCATAATATTTGCAAAAATGCTTGTCACTCGCCACAAATTCAAGAAACGCTCTTTCTTGCTTTCTGGTAATCGCTTCCCTTGTCACGCTGTCGTTGACTACGACGGTGGCAAGCTGAAATTCAAATGGATTCTTGCGTATCAAATCATCATCGACGGCCATCTGAAAGGCAGGTCGGACAACACCCCTGATAGAATGGATGGAGCTGTAACCTCTGCCGTCCTGCTGCAACTTTATCAGCCAGCATTTCGCGTCAGACTGCTTCACTTTGTCAATCCGGCGCTTGCCGAATTCCTCTTTCTTAATGATATTGAGGACAAAGTTGTAATTGGCCTCGGTATTATGCCGGACGCCTGTTTTCTGCATGAGATATTTTCTTACCAGTTCCTCCACAGTCATTTCACCACCCCGAGGTACAATCTGATCGTCAATATCTTTCTGAATCAGTTTTTCTTTCTCCCGCAGAGAAAGATCGTCCCGCTTGCCCGTTGGCAGCTTATCCGTTTTCTCCAATTTCCAGCTATAAACAAACTGGGGCTTTCCTGTTGCGTCGATATATTTAAACGCATATCGTCCATCTTTGCGTTGGCTCTCTCCGTTGCGAAGAATACGATTTCTGTTATCTCGTCTTTTCTCGCTCACCGTTCATGCTCCTTTCTGTGAAAAGAGCCTCCGCGCGATATACTAACAGTATATCATAGCGGAGGCCCTTTTTCTATTGCTAAATGAAGCAAAACTCGGAGCCAAAAGGCAGAATATATGATCTTCAAGCGCGTATAGCAAATGCTTTTATCATCAGCGAAAGATCAGATGGCCGATAAGTCATCCAGAAAGGCTTCAAAGCGTTTCCGCTTAATCAAAACCTTTACTCCATTTTGAATCACAAAGCCAGAATCCATATTCTCGGCTACCAGCTTTCGCATTTTCTTCTCACCAATATTGAAATATTCCGATGCTTCATCAATGGTAAGGCAAAATTTATCTTTTACCTGAACTTCAATTTCGCCTGCCATGATTCACCTCCCTTTCTTCAAGCGGCAGCATAAACTATCATTCCATGCCACCATGAAAGATGAATAAATGGGCAAGAAACGGACGGCTGATGGCATCAGCTCCACAGGAGTTTCACCTCGGCCCATGCTTGTGGGTGCGCCGCGCAATGCTGTGTGGGCGTTCAACGCGGGAGTATCGTTAGCGTATGCGCCGCTGCTTGTGAGCTGCCAACTCTCGGTGTAGATGGTTCTCGCTCACTCATAGGATATGATGTCATGGCGCATCCACCGACGCGAAACATACAGAATGTGTCCGTTGCCCTATACTGCGCCGGTGGCCTCCCATCGGGCTTTCTTTTTCAAGGTACTGCCAGCGGCCCGCAGCAGAGGGAAGAAACAGGGAAAGGGTTAAGCTGTTTCAGCCTCCGGGGGCCGGTTCGTCACGGTATCGTGACGATGGAAGAAATGAGCTTGATTTCCAGACGGCGCTTCATGTACTCGTCTACGCACACATGAGGCTGGCCGTATTCGTCGTAAAGCGTCCGGGTACATAACTTGTTGATGTAGCCCTCGTAGTACCGCAATACTCGTTCCACGGCCTCGGCATCACCAGCGCGGGCGGCCTCGATCACCGAAAGGGGCAAAAGCTCAATGCCTTTGTAGTTGGGATTTTTCATCCGCGTCTAACCTCCCTCCGGCATCAACGCCATCAATTTTGTTCGCAGCTCTTTCAGCGTTTTTGTCCTGTGCCGCTGGACGGCACTTCTGGACATTCCCATGAGTGCGCCGATCTCGCCGTCTGCCATTTCCAGAACACAGTGCAAAATCAAAATGCTCTGCGCCTGCTGGGGCAGTTCGGCAAATGCGGCGGCCACAAGCTCGTTGTCGATATGTAAATCATAGCCGTGCGACGAAAACACAAAATCGTCGCTGGGGTAATGATCTACGGTGTAGAGCTTGTCCAATTCTGCCTGCGGGAGAACGCTGAACGACGTTTCACGGTCGCGCTGGCGTTTCATATCCCGGTGGTAGTTTCGGGCCTCATTTCGCAGTACGGTTTTGCAGAAAGCATCAAACCGGCACTGTTCGCCATAGTCGCGGGGGATAGCTTCCATCTTCTCACCCCCTTTCTGTGGGGGATGTTGTGGTTCTGTCCCTTTCCGCCAACATGACACCAGGCAGGCCCTTTGCTACCCGCTAAACGTCTCCTTTTCGAAATGTTTTGAAAAAGTTTTTTCGGGTTTGGCTGTGCTGTAAAAAGCGGCAAAAAACGCCCGGCAAGTCGCAACGGACCTGCTGGGCGCAGAAATGTTTTATAAAGATGATTACCTACATGGTATAGTTCGTATTCGAGGCCGGACGGCTCCGACGGAGGGGCTATGCTTTTTTTGACTGGTGCAGATCATGGACACTGCGGAAAAGAGAAAGGGACACGGCAAATTAACCTCCTATCGGCTACCGTGTCCCTGCAAGTCGTCATTAGTTTGTGCAAGAGCAAAGAAACAGCGGCTCTGAATTTCTCAAAGCCGCCGCTTCATAAGCGCGTGAAAATGTGTCTGCTGTACGACGGCTTTTTTTCTTTTGCCGTCGTCCGGCAGGTTGATAACAAACTATTCTTCTTTCTGAGGATTATTATAAAATTCAAATATTACACAAATATCCGAGGTAACGTTACTTTCGACAGAAAAACCTCCTGAATTGTTACAAAGCTCGGATATTTCAATCTATTTTTCAAAAATGATAGCGGGGCGTATTGCGCTTTCCCCGCCATCATTACTCAGTTCATCATACCGATATATTCTTCCAGGCAAAGACCACTTTCATAAATCTCCTTAGCCGCTTCTTTCCCAACATATCGGTAATGCCAAGGTTCATAATCTGTCTTAGTAATTTCTGTTTTATCCTCCGGGTATCGCAAAATAAAACCATATTTCCATGCGTTATCAGCCAACCACGCATACACTTGCTGTCCCGAAGAATTCACACCGTCTGCATTGATGTCAACGGCCAAACCTGTTTGATGTTCGCTATAACCGACATCAGCCACCCATTTCTTTGCTTCCGATTTTGCCTCTGATCTGGAATAGCCCTGTGCGAGAAAACTGTCCACCTTATCATCCATCAGTTCCCGCTGCTTTTTAGCGGTGCGGTAACCGGAGGCAACGACCGGATATACTTCTTGGGCACGCATATCGTCAAACATCTGCTGTAAATCCGGATAAATGCGGGAATCCACACTCTGGCCGTTTGACAGCTCCGTAAGCTCTACTTTCCAGTCTTTCGGTATCTTATACTCCCAATTAACAAGGATCAGGTTCCAGCCATGCTCCATGCTGGCAACGTCTGTATTAAAGTGCAAAAAATCCTGGAAAGCAGTCTGATTCACCGCAAATCGGACTGCGCTTATTGTTAGGATGAGGACAAGGAGAGAAAGAACTATCCGTTTTCCCTTGCGGTGTTTTTTTCTGGTTTTCTGCCGCATTGGATCATTCACCGACCTTTAATCGCTCCGTTACACTTTGACGGCTTATCAATCGGTATGCAATATATGGAATTGCCAAACCGAACAGAAGAAGCAGTACGGGCATCACCAGCATAGGCCAGACCTCCAGTTTGAAATTCAAAAACCAAATCTGCTTACAGATTGGCCGAATAACTTGAAGGGCGCCAATCAAGGACAGCGGGACAGAAACAACGGTTGCCAAAAGCACATAGGCGCAGCCTTCCTGACGAAGCATCTTCAGCAGTTGTCTGCCTGTCATTCCCACGCTTTGGAGCGTAGCAAACTCTCTGCGGCGAGTAAAAATACTGGTCAACATGGTGTTGGCAAAGTTCAGTATGCCGATAAGCCCAATTATAAATGCCATTGTACCGCCTATAGACACGACCATATTTTGAATGTCTGTTACGCCAGCCATGATCGTACTCTTGGATTTGTAAGTCATGGTGGGTTCCACATTCTTTGTGTACTCATCCAAAAACGCATCCATTTCGGGTCCTTTGCCTTGCGAAACATCAAAGCTGTAACTCATGACATAATTGTTGCAGGCAAAATCCTCATAAACTTCACTTGGAAGGAAGAAACAAGAGCCTACCCAATCATAGGTATTTGCTTCATTTGCCACAACGTGAGCCAATACCGTAAAATCTCGAACAATTCCATTGCAGGATACTTGGACTTGATCCCCAACGGAATGATTTAGACTGCTTTTATCTAAATCCCCCCGGGTACCAACATAGGCACCCTCTAAAATATAATTACCGGATGCAAGTTTTTCCATGTTCAGTTCTCCATCCACCACTTGCACACATGAAAGCAGGAGCGGGTCAAGCCCGTAAAGGTATGTGGAGAAGGAACCGTCCTCCTGCTGGTTATATGCTTGCTTCGTTGTTTCACTTTTATAGCTCGACTTGCATCCATATTCGCAGCCACCATAGTCAAATCCATCCTGCTGCTCGACAGCTTGAATAAAGCTCTGGCTCAATGCACTTTCTTCACTTACCCGATAGTAGTCTAATAGGCTGCTTTGACCAATGCAAAAATCAAAATTGATCATATTCTGAATTGCATTTTCCGGGTCAACGCTATTAGAAAAATTGAAAACGGTGTTGGTAAGAATGATGCTCAGAGAAAGGCTGAGGATTACCAGAATTGTCCGCTTTTTATCTCGGCCCAGATTTTCCCATGCCATTCTTTTCTGGAGATTGCCGGAGCGGATCCTTTTCTTTCTCTTACCTTTCATAGCTGTATCAGAATCTGTATATCTAAGAGCCTCAATGGGAGAAACTTTCGCTGCCATTTTTACAGGTTTTCGGATACTGATCTTTACTGTAAGCAATGCAAATAGTGCCGCGGCTACAAAAATAAGTGGGTTAGGGGATACAGTTGCATAAGCTGCGGAAAAACTCGTTTGCTCAATCAGCAGGGGTAAGAGTGCTTTACCGATAAAGAAGCCCCCTCCCAATCCAATCGGAATACCGATCAAAGAAAGTATCCATGCCTGCCTACTTAGGATAGAACGGATCTGCCGATCTGTCGTCCCGATGGTTTTCAGCAGTCCGTAAAAATGCAGATCGCGCAGGACAGAAATTTGAAAAATATTATAAATAATGAGGTATCCTGTAAGCAAAAATGCTGCCAAGATACAGATCAGTGCGAGAATTGTACCGGTTCCGGTTGACTTTTCTGACGACAAATACAGAGGGTTTACACCTGCATTGATATAGTTTGGGGCTTCCGTATCGGAAGAATAACCGCTGTCTGCGATTACCGTTGCTAAATCTCTCTCCACATTTTTTGTGTTTTCAAACTTTATAATGCCGGTGATTGTGCCAGTATCGTTATGATCCTGCGAGAAAGTATTCACCAACTCATCCTCATGTGCATCCATATAGGCGCGGGAGGTAACAATCGTCCCATATTGTACGCCGGGATAACTGTTCCACCAACCAGAGAGAATAAAATTTCGCGTTACTTTTTGACCGTGGATCGTCAACTCCAGAGATAGTTCTGCTCCGACTTTTTCCGGCACGCCAAGCAGTTCCAATGTTGTGGTATCTGCAATGACTTCATTTTCTGCTACGGGTTTATGTCCGACGGTTGGCTCAATAAACTGGTACTTCATGCCAACATCGTCATAATACCAGAAAAGTGTTTCTCTCTTTGAGAGTTGTCCGTTATCCACGCTATCGGCCAGCTTACGGCAGTATGCTATTTCCCGTATCAAAGGATGACTGCTAATCGTAGCATACTCGGAATCATTCATATCAATAATTCTGGCATGTCCATCTCCGCCGGACAAAATATAATTTGCCCGCTGTGTACTCGCTGTAATGCCTGCTCCAAGTGTAAACAGCCCTGTAAATAGAACAGTTGTTAGGATAATCGCCGTCACAACGAAGAGGTTACGCATTCTGTCGCGGAGAAAACTCCTGCTCGCAATCTTTTTCTCGATAAAACTGGTATCATTTTCAAAAGGCCATGTCATAACTTGCCACCTCCTTACTCCACGATCCTGCCGTCCTCAATGCGGACAATCCGATCTGCAAGACGGGCAATGTCGTTGTTGTGGGTAATCATCACAACAGTTTGCCTGAACTCCGCACTGGTACGCTTGATAAGCCCCAGCACCTCGGCGCTGGTCTTGCTGTCAAGGTTACCGGTCGGCTCGTCGGCCAGCACGATAGCCG
>PPYF01592973.1_pt1 | contig 77329 bp, 81 predicted proteins | sample 1559871 | NCBI WGS metagenome assembly PPYF01 (sample SAMN08240021, study PRJNA423297) | Human gut metagenome, whole genome shotgun sequencing project.
ATTCAATAACTACAAAGTTAATAATCAGATAATTAACAGATGCTTTTTACATAATAAAATTGCTTACATAACCCACGTTATGTAAACTTTTACATAAAGTGGGTCCTTATAAAGTCCTTGGCTGCAAGGGCAGATACCCCAAGAGTACTGTCTTGAAAAAGCTGGAAGCCGGTGACAGGAATATCAGAGACGACTATGTAAAGTATTGCCGTTGGAGGAGCAAAAGAGTCCCCTCCATCGAGCGACGACGATATATTGAACTCATGCTGCTTTTCACACCATGACAGAAAATGAACCCATAAAAGCCATATCAGACGGCATCACTTTCCTATCCACTGGCAGATACTATGATGGTATCAACCAGTGGATAGCCCATAGTATAAAGGAGGGTGACTCTGATGCCATTGACTATGCTGCAAGGAGAATGGCAACCATAGTACCAACCAATGCTGTCCTTGTTCCTATCCCCGGTCATCATGGAGTCGCAGACCAGACCCTACGTTTGGCACAAGCCCTCTCGTCTTATACTCGTCTCCCTTTCGTAGATGCCTTACGAGGCAGAGAGCATGAATCACAGTACGAGGCAAAGCGGAGAGGACATTTACTCTCTGGTCGAGATATGGGATTCTATCAGATACGAGAACTGCCCTCTGACCGCACTCCCTGCCTTATCGACAATGTGGTAGATACAGGAACCACAGCGAAAGCAGCTGCCGAAGCTTTGGGCAATACCATGATAATATCATTCGCCATGAGTGATGCCCTTCTACAAAGAGAAAAGCATATAGGATTCAAACGCTAAGACATAACACGATGCCAAGACCAAAGAAAAGAAAACAGCAAACGCTCCAACCAGCTATCGTCTATCAATGTAAGGACTGTGCCAACAGCTATGACTGGCATAGCAAAGCTTTGGATGGCCATCTTATCCTATGTCGTTGCAAGTATAAACAGCAAGGAGGTCGGTATTGCATCTTTCTGAAAGACCCACAGTGTGAGCACTTCATCAAGCGTTCTGGAGGACAGGATGGCTAATATTCATATATCCAAGACATATCATCGTATGGACACCACTTGCTAAACAGTGTCTCGATGTAGAGAACCAACCCAAACTGATGCAAAGACATCGACTTTGCGAACTTTAGCTTCTTACCTTTCAGTTTCTTGATTACCTCCTGCGCTTGTTCTGCCCACACATCCATATTGATATGGTTGGTGCAGAACATCATTTCTCCATGCCAGAACTTCCCCTTGATGTCGTTCTCCCATTCTTTAGGACAGGATAGTTCTCCATGATAGTATTTGCACAGAGAAGCATATTCTTGCAGTAAAGCAGGTTGTCTATGTACGCCGCCCTCTTCTTGGACATTGGTCTCTGAAGATTTGCTGTTCCCTTTCAGAATGATTTTGCTGATGACCGACCCTCTAAAATACCTATATACAACTTCCCTAAGATAGACTGTATAGGGTTGAATCTTTACTTCATCAACCAGACGGCGAATATCATCTAATACTATACCTTCACTCTTAATTCTTCCCAAAGTTACATGAAGATAAAAGTCTGAATATATTGCAGAACCGGTATTGATGATTTCTTCTCGGATTTTCTTTTTTAGCGATAGTAACTCTTCGGGGATATTGCTTGCAGCGAGATGAATGATGTGCATTCCCGAATGTGTAGTGAACACGCCAAACCTATCAAAAGTAATTTCTATCAGTGGAATATTAGCAAAGTATTTGCAAGTGATGTGTCTTATATCATCAACACAATGTGTCTCATCTATAAAGGCCATTGTTATATGATAATAACCAGGCTGCCAATGAATAGGCAAACCGTCTAATTGATGTCTGAGTCTATCAAAACAATCTGTCTGATAGGCAAACGGCACCTTGATTTCAATATAGCTTTTTTTCTCCATGTACGATAAGCATAAAGGTCCAGACTGCAAAAATACTATCAATTTGTGAAATCTATCTGCACAGAAAAGGAGACCGTGTTTTTTATTCTGTGACCGTTATTCTGTGCCTTACGTCCACAAAATTACATAAAATCACAGATAAATTGATAGAAAAATCAATTTTTTTGCAGGTAAAATGAAATTTTCGTACCTAAATCACTGGTTTTCTCAGCAAAAAAATGTAATTTTGCAACATATAAATATAATTAGAGGTAACATGGAAACAAAGCCCTTAAACAGAATCAAGGTAGTCATGGCAGAGCGTATGGTCTCCAATAAAGAATTAAGCGAGATGTTACACAAGGACACTGCTACAATATCAAGATGGGTAACAAACACCTCGCAGCCCAATCTGGAGAGCCTTATTGAGATAGCCAAGGCCTTAAAATGCGATGTTGGCGAACTGGTTAGAATGGATGATTCTACCATCCTGAAAAACCAGCCATAACTCTAAACACAAAGTCATATATGCCAGTAAATAAGAATGCGCTATTGCGTTATAGAATTTTAGACAGATGTTTCAGTGACCGCCATCACTATTATGACATCGATGAGCTTCTTGACAAAGTCAATGAGGCTTTTCTTGATATATATGGAAAGACTGTCAGCCTTCGTCAAATACGAGCTGATATATCCTACATGAAAGATAGAGTGTTTTATGATGCCCCCATCGAAGCCATTCCTTATGATGGAAAGAAATGCTACTATCGCTATTCCGACCCCGACTTTTCCATTTTCAACAGTGATTTGAGCAACGAGGAAGTCGAGAAACTTCGTACTACCATTGAGATGCTCGGTCGTTTCAGAGGCATCCCTGGTAACGCATGGCTGGAAGAAGTAATATCTAATCTTGAATACCGATTTGGTGTGAAGGCGAACAAGGGTGACTATATCGCTTTTGACCAAAATGAGCAGTTAAAAGGATTGGAACATTTAACCACCATCATTGATGCAACTGTCAATCATCAGCCACTTTTGATTGAGTATCGTAGCTACAAGGGAAACGAGAAAACAGTGACTATTCACCCTTACCATGTCAAGGAATTCAACAACCGTTGGTTTTTGTTTGGGTTGGAGCAATCCACTCACGGTGATCGAATAGCAAACCGTGCTTTGGACAGAATAGTGAAACTGTCACTTTCAGAATCAGCTTTCATCCCTAATACCACCATCAATTTCAAGACCTATTTTGACGATGTGATAGGCGTGACTGTTCCAGAGAATACGGAAGTTGAGCACATCGTGCTGAAATTTGAGAAAGGAAGATTTCCCTATCTCGTTTCGAAACCTATCCATCAGAGCCAAAAAGTCCTTTCTGAGGAAGAATGTATTTTGCAGATTGATGTTCGTCCAAACAATGAACTTACATCCAGAATCTTTTCATTCTTTCCAGATGTTGAAGTGCTTGAACCAACATGGTACAGGAATGAAATCAAAGAAAAAATCATATTCAACATGCAAAAATATCTTCCTGTGAAGTTTGACTGCACAGAAGGACTGTAATTTTGCACCCGATATTTGATTTGTTTCATCTTTTAATTCGGTTTTAAGTATGCAGAATACACAGCAGCAGACCACCAGTGCAGAGTACGTAATCAACATGGCATGGAACTTCATGAACCATGCAAGAGGGCAGATGTCAACCAGTGACATGTTTCCTCTGATGTTGGCTTTTCTGTACTCTTATCACAAGGGTTATTATTTTCATGTAATTGATGATCGTCGTTTTGAGTTCCCTCAGAATGATGATAATTTGTTGCGTGATCTTGTGATGTGTATTCCTTCAAATATGAACATGCACGTTCGTGTACACGAGTTCTGTCAAGAGCTTACATTTATCGGACGTGACGAGTTCAACGCTGTATATCCTGATGTTCTTAAAGGTTTATATGACCTAATGAGTTCCAATGGAGGACGAAGTGGAGGTGAGTTTTATACCCCTTCAGAGGTTACGAAACTCATGGCTTACTTTGTCAAGAAAGAAGGTTGTACTTCTGTATTTGATCCTTTCTGTGGCACAGCCTCTATTGTTCATGAGTTGGCAGATACTTCAACTCCAGTTCATTTCGAAGGACAAGAGCTTATGCAAAGAACAGCCTTGTATGCACGACTCAATATTGATGCAGTCTATGGCAATGATTGCAACATCTCGACTTGCGATTCTTTTGGATGCTGGAACAACAAGCATTTTGATGCCGTAGTTTCTTGTCCTCCTTTGGCTTTGAGATTGTCTGAGCGTCAGATGTGGGAAGCCGAACAGATGAATCCAGAATATCCTTGCAGGGGTGTAGAGGATATTATGCAGATTCGTTCTTTCCATCTGAATCATGCAGATCTTACTGTTACATTGTTGGCACATGGATTCTGTTTCAGAGGTAATCGTGATTACGAGTTACGCCGTTATCTGATTGACAACAATCTAGTTGATACTATCGTTGCACTTCCTGCAAATATTCTTTATGGTACTGCCATACCTACAATTGTTCTCGTATGCAAGAGAAATCGTCATTTTGGAGAACCTGTTAAGTTCATTCATGCAGAGGATTACTTTCAGGGAGATCGCAGAAAGCGCACTTTTGACTACAACCGATTCGTTGAAATGGTTGAAGGAAACGCTTGTGACTGTGTTGAAGTTTCACCTGACGAGATTGTAAAGTACGACTACAATCTTAATCCATCTCTCTATTATAAGATGGATTTTGATCTCAAAGAGGGTCAGCAGGTCATGCGCATATCAGAATTGCTTGAACCTGTAGAGGGAGAGCGTATATCTGCAAGAGACGTTGCAGAAATGGTTTCGATAAGCAACCTGAGCAAGGACTTTATTGAAGTTCTCTTGAATAATGGTAAGCAGTCGGCTCCATCTGAAGTTAGACGTAATTCTAACTGTCGTGTTTTCAAAGCATCAGACAGTAAATATCTGTTTGCTTTTAGCAATGCAGGAGAAAGCCGTTATGGTATCAATACTGGTGGCAAAGGTTTCAATTGTACTGCTGATATAAAGGTGTACAAGGTCAACGAGTCGTTGGTTTCTCCAGAGTATATTGCTTACACTCTTATCACCAATAATGCTATAAGCAAGGGTCGTATGCCTTTGTCTGGCTATATGATGCATCCTATAGTAATTGACAGCCTACCTGTTCAGAAGGAGATTGTCAATAAGCTTGTTCAGCAATACGATCAGAAGGTCACAGCTGAACGAGAAGCTGATGCTATGCGTCTTGGTGTAAAGCAGAATATCTCTGACCTGGAGCACATGCTGGGCTCTACTCAGTTGCGTATCAGTAAGATTATCGCACGCCTTGAAGGTGCAACACCTGCATCGGAGAACTATCCACACCTTGTTAAGTCAATGAAGGATAACATTGAGTACATGAATCGTGTTATTCATTACAACAATGCCCGTATTGACTCTGAATCCTTCAACTTGAAAGAAGGTGATATTGTTGAGTTCATAAAAGGCTATATAGATGCCTGGAATAACTATGGAGGTGGCTACTTTGAGATTGATTTTGTCAATAATCTCTTTGACAATCCAAGGATGTCGTTTGACAAGACACTCCTGACTGTGATGTTGGATTCCATTCTCAACAATGCTATTCGCCATAGTTTCCACAAGCGAAAGAACTATACTGATCATAATATGGTTCTGTTGCGCTTGTCCGTTGTAGAGTACAAGGATGCTCCATACATCCTGCTATCAGTAGCTAACAACGGCGATCCTATTGCGGAAGGCTTCACCATAGAGGATTACATTTCTCGTGGAAGATATGCAGCAACGACAGGACGTTCTGGTTTAGGTGGCTATCATGTACACCAGATTGCTAAAGGACACAATGGATTCCTTTGCTTAGATAGTAACAAAATGTGGAATATGATAGTGGAAGTTCTTCTTCCTATTGAATCCACAGAGTATAATGACATTCCAGCTTATGACAATGAATGTATATAATATAGTTTGGGCAGACGATGAAATAGATGATCTGCTTGACAGCGAAACCATCACCGAACTTGAATCCAAAGGATTTAAGATTGTCGGTCAGGCTCATGATGGAGAGGAACTTGAAGCTCTCCTGAATAAGCCTGAGATGATTGATGCAGTCATTGTAGATGCAAATTTCAACGAATCAGATGTTGAGATAGGAAGTGAGAGAGACACTTCAGGCTTGGATTATGCCAGAAGTCTTTATACACACAAGCTAAAGAAGAGTATTCCTTTCTTCCTTTTCACCAATCGTAGCGATGAACTGCTGAAGGATATTTATAAGCATAACCCTAAGTTCCTTGAAGATTTTCCACGTCATAAGCGTTGGTTTAACAAATCAGGGCAGGGTGAGTATGATGAGATGTTTGAAGAAGTCAAGAATACCGTTGAGGAAATGAAGTCAACCAGCTTCATTGTCCGAAACAGGTACCAATATGAGCTTAATGCAGCCTCTTTGTTTAGCGGTACTTCTGAGTTCATCTTTGATTTCCTTGTTCATGACCATAACAACACATTGAAAGAGATTAAGGAACCTTTTGTTTCTGTCCGTCGTTCTGTAGAAAAGATATTCGGTCAATGTGAAAAGATGTGTTTAATCCCTCCAATTAGTGATAATACTAATGGTACAGCTGGTTACTTTGTACATAATAAATATGCTATAAAAGATTCAACTGGGAAATATACATTTCTCTATGAAATGCTTGGTGGCGACATAATGCCCAAACCTTTGGCAACTTCTTTGAAGTATATTGTTGATATTACTCAGGATGCCTCTCATAGCAAGAATGAGATGAAACTGAAGGTTGATGAATACTTTGAACAAACAAAGGATGTTCTGATGTTACGTTCTGTAGTTTACATTCTCATTGATGTTATAAAATGGTTTGCCATAACAGCCTTATCTCATCAGGATTCTGAGGTAAATGAACAGACTTTGTGGCAAAAATTATAAGAAATAGACAAAAATAATTTTACTGTGCAAATAACCTGCATACATGGCAACTAACTTTGCACCCAAAAACGATTAAATAGATTCACGATATGAATAAACAACAGTTAGCAAACAAGATATGGGCGTCGGCGAACAAGATGCGTTCGAAGATTGATGCCAACGAATATAAAGACTATATTCTTGGTCTCATCTTCTACAAGTTCCTGTCAGACAATGAGGTGAACTATATCCTGAAGGATATGAAGGGGGCATCTGATGATGATAAACAAGCTGCCTTGGAGAGCCTTGTGGAGAACTACGAGGATGAGGATTCAAAGGTCATCATCGACTATTGCAAGAACAACATCGGCTATTTCATTGAGTACAAGAACCTGTTCTCCACTTGGCTGTTGCCCGACAGCAGCTTTACCGTGGCCGACCTCTCTGTGGCACTCAACTCTTTCGACCGTCTGGTCAGCTCAAACCATAAGGCTGTATATGACGGTATCTTCAAGACGCTGCAGGCTGGTCTGAGCAAGTTGGGCGAGAACCCGGCCAGCCAGACACGCGCGCTGAAAGACCTCATCAAGCTCATCAAGGACATACCCACCGACGGTTCTCAAGACTATGATGTGCTGGGCTATGTCTATGAATATCTCATTGGCAACTTCGCCGCCAATGCCGGCAAGAAGGCGGGCGAGTTCTATACGCCGCACGAGGTGGCCATCCTCATGTCGGAGATTGTGGCGGAGCACCACAAGGAGAAGCGGCAGATAGAAATCTATGACCCGACCTCCGGGTCCGGATCGCTGCTTATCACCATAGGTAAGTCGGTAGGACGACACATAGCCGACAAGAACCGCGTGAAATACTATGCCCAGGAGTTGAAGGAGAATACCTACAACCTCACTCGTATGAACTTGGTGATGCGTGGCATACAGCCCAGCAACATCAACACACGTTGTGCTGACTCGCTCGACGAGGACTGGCCAGTGCAGAAAATGGGCAGTGAGATAGGTCAGCCGCTTTATGTGGATGCCGTGGTCAGCAACCCTCCCTACTCGCAGCAATGGGATCCGAGAGACCGTGAAAGCGATGCCCGATTCAAAGACTATGGCGTGGCTCCCAAGTCGAAGGCAGACTATGCCTTCCTGCTCCATGAGCTTCATCACCTGAAACCCGATGGCATTCTGACCATCGTGTTGCCTCACGGCGTGCTGTTCCGTGGAGGTGAGGAAGAGCAAATCCGCACCAACCTCATCGAGAAGAACAATATCGATGCCATCATCGGTCTGCCTGCCAACATCTTCTTCGGCACAGGCATTCCTACGCTTATCATGGTGCTGAAGCAACATCGTGAGCAGGACGATGTGCTCATCATCGATGCTAGCAAGGGATTCGTGAAAGACGGCAAGCAGAACCGTCTTCGTGCCTGCGACATCAAGAAGATTGCCGACACCGTGCGCGACCGCAAGGACATCACGGGCTTCTCCAAAAAGGTGAGCCGTGAGGAAATACGCAGCAATGACTACAACCTCAACATCCCCCGCTATGTCGATTCCAGCGAGACGGCAGAACATTACGACATCTACGCCACCATGTTTGGAGGCATTCCCAACACAGAAATTGACGCCCTGCAGAACTATTGGGACGCTTTTCCTTCGCTCCGCAGCGACCTCTTCAAGCCTCATGCCGACAAGCCTTATGCCGACCTGAAGGTGGAGGATGTGAAGACGGCCATTGAGCAGAATACGGATGTGGAGCGGTTCACCATGCAATTCTCCGAAGCGTTCCATGGCTTTGCAGACCGCCTGCATCATGTGCTCATTGACAACGTGATGCAGGTGCATGAGCTACAGGCACAGGACGAGATAGCCACCGACATCTTCCATCGTCTGGCCGACACCCCGCTTGTTGATAAGTATGCCACCTATCAGGCTTTGTCCGACCAGTGGCAGGCCATCATCAGCGACATAGAGACCATCCAGGAAGAAGGCATGGATGCTGTCCGTACGGTAGAGACCGCCTACAAGTTGGTGAAGAAGAACGACGAGGATGTGGAAGTGCCCGACGGACTGAAGGGGCGCATCATTCCCTTTGAACTGGTGCAGCAGGTGAGGTTCCAGGCTGATTTGGATGCCATCACCGCCCTGCAGTCGAGGGTGGAAGCCATCGACGGTGAGGTGGAAGAGGTGTGCGACAGCTTCACCGAAGAGGAACTGGAGGTCTATTGCGACAGCGAGAAGGAGAATGCGCCCGACAAGAAGAAGATAACGGCCGATGCCAAGCCCAAGGCGGATGTGGAGGCAGAGACCAAGGCGAAGCTCAAGCAGATGGTGGCATTGTGGGACGAGCAGACCAAGACCAACAAACAAATCAAGGCCGACAGACTTGCCTTGGAGGAGAAGACCATCCAAGCCATTGAGCAGCTCACCGATGAGGAGATTGCCGATTTCCTGCACCGGAAGTGGATAGTGCCCGTATGCCAGGGCATCAACGGTTCGCTCACGGTTGTGCTCTCTGCCCTCGAAACCGCTGCCCTTGCCCTCAGCCAGAAATATGCCGTCAGCTATCAGCAGATCGACGACGAGATTGCCCAAGCTAACGAAGAACTCTCCCAATTGGTGAGCCAGCTCACGGGTGATGCTTTTGCCATTAAGGGACTGGAGGCGTTAATCAAACAACAGTGACAAGCAAATGAACAAGGTATCTATTAGGTTTTATAACGACCGGGAAGTGCGTGCTATATGGGACGAAGAGAAAGGCCAATGGTACTTCTCCGTGCTTGATGTAATCGGTGCCATCAACGAGCAAGACGACTATACCAAGACGCGCAATTACTGGAAGTATCTGAAAACAAAGCTCAAGAATGAAGGAAGCGAACTGGTTAGTGTCACTCACCAGTTGAAACTGTTGGCACCAGATGGCAAGCTACGTCTCACCGACACGCTTGATGCACAGGGAGTGTCATGTCTTGCAAAATCTATGCCCAACCAGAAGGCGGCTGCATTTCTTGATTGGCTTACATATAGCGACAACACCATCGACGGACAGAGCAGGAAGAAGGCTTACACCCTGTTTGAGAGCAAACTGATAGACTCTATTCCAGAGGGGACAGTGAAAGGGTTGCAACAAATACATAACTATCTCTTCGGAGGACTGTATGACTTTGCCGGACAGATACGCACCAAGACCATCTCGAAGGGTGGCTTTACATTCTGCCTTGCCCAATACCTACCCCAACAGTTGGAACTGATTGAGCGTATGCCAGAGAATAGCATCGACGAGGTGTTTGATAAATATGTGGAGATGAACGTAGCGCATCCTTTCATGGAGGGCAATGGTCGCAGCACACGCATTTGGCTCGACCTGATGCTAAAAACACGCCATCAATGTTGCATCGACTGGAGCAAGATAGGCAAGTATGATTATTTGGAGGCAATGAGACAGAGTGTGGCAGATGCCTCACGCATCAAGCAACTGCTCCATCAGGCGGTAACCAACGACACTGGCAGTCGCGAGATGTTCATGAAGGGTATTGATTATTCATATTATTATGAGCAGGAGGACTGAACAATGAAAGAGCCGAAGATAAGATTTATAGGATTTCAAGGGGAGTGGGAAAATACGCCATTCTCTGAAAATTTCGATTCTCTCAAAAACAACTCTCTCTCAAGAGCTGAGTTGTCAGATAGTGGTGAAGTTATGAATATCCACTATGGAGATGTGCTTATCAAATATGGTGAATGTGTTGATGTAATCAAAGAAGTTGAGACATTTGTTAAAGACGAAGAAGTTGCGAAGAAGTTACATCAGTCATGCGCTATAAAGAATGGCGATGTTATCTTTGCAGATGCAGCAGAGGATAATACTGTGGGTAAATGTTCTGAGGTTATTGCAAATGAAAATGATGCTATTGTTTCTGGGCTTCATACTATTGCTTGTCGCCCAAAGAAAGACTTTGCCCCCATGTATCTTGGATATTATTTAAACTCTAATGCTTATCATGACCAGCTTCTACCTCATATCCAAGGTACAAAGATTTCAAGTATATCCAAAAAAGCAATATCCCAGACACATATTAACTCACCTTTAGAAAAAGATGAGCAGCAATCCATTGCCTCTTACTTCCAGCACCACGACTCCCTTATCCAATCGACCACAAAGAAGATTGAATCGCTGAAGCAGGTGAAGGCGGCAAGTTTGCAGTCAATGTTCCCACAGGAAGGAGCAACTACTCCACGAGTGAGATTCAAAGGATTTGAAGGGGAATGGGAGAAGGTTCGTGCATCAAATGTTTTCAAAACATTCAATGAGAAGAATCGCCCAGATCTTCCAGTGTTGTCAGCAACACAAGATAGAGGTATGGTAACTCGCGAAGCTATTGGCTACAACATTTTCCATGATAAGAGCAATGAAGCTACCTACAAGCATATCTTGCCTGGGCAGTTCATAATTCACCTTCGTTCATTCCAAGGAGGTTTTGCTCACTCTTCAATTGAAGGTATAGCGTCACCTGCTTATACCATCATGGAGTTCAAAGATAAGACTCGTCATTTTGATTTGTATTGGAAATACATCTTTATGTCAAAGGAGTTTATCAAACGTCTTGAACTTATAACTTATGGCATTCGTGATGGTCGTTCGATTAGCTTTGAAGAGTTTTCAGAGATGTACTTTACTGTTCCATCTTATGAAGAACAAAAGAAAATTGCCTCCTACATCACCAATCTCGACCGCCAAATCAATCTCCAAACCCAGCGATTGGAGAAGCTAAAGCAGATCAAGGCGGCTTGCTTGGACAACATGTTTGTATAACTTGTAATAAAGAAGCATACAATGAGCAAAGAGATACAATTTCTGTTATATAGCCTCTCCGACGAAGAGGGCAAGGTGCAGGTGGTCATCAAGGACGAAACGCTTTGGTGTACCCAAAAGGCTATGGCGCAGCTCTTCGGGGTGGGTGTGCCTGCTATAAGCAAACATCTGAAGAACATTTTTGAAGAAGGAGAACTGAGTAAGAACGTGGTTGTTTCCAAAATGGAAATAACCACTCAACATGGTGCGATGGAAGGCAAAACGCAATCGAAAGAGGTGGAGTTCTACAGCCTTGATGCCATCATTGCAGTGGGCTATCGCGTCTCTTCATTGAAAGCCACACGCTTCCGCCAATGGGCAACTAAGATTCTGCATGAATATATAAAGAAAGGATTCGTGATGGACGATGAGCGGCTGAAGCAAGGTACGGCTGTCTTTGGCAAAGACTACTTCCGCGAACTGCTGGAGCGAGTACGTTCCATCCGTGCCAGCGAACGACGCATCTGGCAACAGATCACCGACATCTATGCCGAATGCAGTACGGACTATGACAAAAACGCCCCTACCACACGGGATTTCTATGCCATGATACAGAACCGCTTCCACTATGCCATCACGGGACAGACGGCAGCGGAGATTGTCTATACCAAGGCAGACCACACGAAAGAACACATGGGACTGACCACCTGGAAGAATGCACCCGACGGACGTATCCTGAAATCGGATGTAAGTATTGCCAAAAACTACTTGCAGGAGAAAGAGATACGGCAGTTAGAGCGTGCCGTAACGGGGTTCTTCGACTACATAGAAGACCTCATTGAGCGTGAAAACACATTCAACATGGAGCAGTTCTCTGCCAGCGTGAATGAGTTTCTTGCGTTCCGCCGATACCAGATATTGCCCGACAAAGGGAAAATCTCTGCAGCCGAAGCCAAGCAGAAGGCAGAGAATGAATATGACATCTTCAACAGAACCCAACGCATAGACTCTGACTTCGACAAGGAAATAAGAGGAATGCTGGGAGATCAATGATAATCGATAAGTAAGAAAACTATGGCTGACAACATACAGAGTTTCATCAAGGAACTGGCCTTTGAAGAGGCATTGACCAACCACCTGCTCGGACACGGGTGGAACGAGGTGATGATGAACCCCACCGAAGAGCAACTGGTGGAGAACTGGGCCCACATCATCTACGACAACAACCGCGAGATAGACAAACTGGGCAACCATCCACTGACGGCATCGGAGATGCAGCAGGTGATGGACAAGGTGAACATGGTGGGCTCGCCCTACGAGATGAACCGATTCATCAATGCCCAAGAGGTGTGCATCAAGCGCGACAACGAGGCCGACACCAACAACTGCGGCAAGGAGGTGTATCTGAAGATATTCGACCCGATGGAAATCTCCTCGGGACAAAGCCGCTACCAGATAGCCCGACAACCGAAGTTCAAGACGGCCGACAAGATGGGTGGCGACCGCCGTGGCGATGTGATGCTCCTCATCAACGGCATGCCCGTGATACATATCGAACTGAAACGAAGCAAGGTGGATGTCAGCCAGGCCTGCTTCCAAATCAAGCGGTATGTACATGAAGGGGTGTTCCAGAGCGGCATCTTCTCGATGGTGCAAATCTATGTGGCGATGACTCCCGAGGAGACGCTCTACTTTGCCAACCCCGGCACGGAAGACCGCTTCCAGCCTCAGTTCTATTTCCATTGGGAGGACTTCAACAACGTCGTGGTGCGCGACTGGCGACGGGTGGCAACCGACCTGCTCTCCATCCCCATGGCGCATCAGATGGTGGGCTTCTACACCATTGCCGACGACAAGGACAAGACGCTGAAGGTGCTCCGCAGCTACCAGTATTTTGCCGTAAGCAAGATCAGCGACCGGGTGAAGGAGACTAACTGGGACGACCATCTGCACCGGGGCGGCTACATCTGGCACACCACGGGTTCGGGCAAGACGATGTCATCGTTCAAGAGCGCAGAGCTCATTGCCAAGAGCGGAGATGCCGACAAGGTGGTGTTCCTGCTCGACCGCATCGAATTGGCACTGCAGTCGCTCGACGAATACCGGGGCTTTGCGGGCGAGAGCGATGAGATACAGGACACGGCAGACACCTCTGTGCTGCTCGCCAAACTGAAGAGCATAGACAACGACGACCGCCTCATTGTCACCTCCATCCAGAAGATGAGCAACCTGAAGGAGGGGGCAGCCATCTCTAACGGCGGAACCATCACCAAGGAACTGCTCGACAAGATTGGCAAGAAGCGATTGGTGTTCATCATCGACGAGTGCCACCGCAGTGTGTTCGGCGACATGCTCGTCAGCATCAAGCACACCTTCCCCCGTGCGCTGCTCTTCGGCTTCACAGGTACGCCTGTGTTTGAAGAGAATGCCAAGCACGAGATTACCACCGAGACGCTCTTTGGCGACATGCTGCACAAATACACGATTGCCAGTGGCATCCCCGACGGCAACGTGCTGGGATTCGACCCATATATGGTGAACACCTACGATGATAACGAGTTGCGCGAACTGGTAGCTTTCCATCAGATCGACCTGAAGCTCAAGGAGCGCAATCCGAATGAAGCTGTCACGAAAAAGACGGTGGAGGAATATCTACATCTCATCGACCAGGACGAAGAACTGGCCAAAATCTACGACCGCTTTGTCAACCAGCTCCAAATGCCTGAGAGCTACACGGAGAACGGCAGGCCGATGCGGGGCATCGAGGCTTATCTGCCCAAGGATATCTACCAGTGTGACAAGCACCACTTGGTGGTGGCCAACGACATCATGAAGAGCCGGGAAAAACTGAGCAAGAACGGCAAGTTCCATGCGATGCTGGCCACGAAGAACATCCCCGAGGCCATTGCCTACTACCAGCTCTTCAAGCAGTATCACCCCTCGCTGAATGTGGTGGCGGTGTTTGACAACAACATCGACAATAGCGACGGTGGCATCGTGCGAGAGGATGCCATCAAAGAGATGCTGAACGACTACAATGCCCGCTATGGCATGAACTACCGGCTGGCCAACTATGCGCAGTACAAGAAAGATGTGGCCAAGCGTCTGGCGCACAAGAAACCGTATATCGGCATCGAGAACGACCACACGAAGCAGATAGACCTGCTGATTGTGGTCACTCAAATGCTGACGGGCTATGACTCGAAATGGATCAACACGCTCTATGTAGATAAGGTGATGAAGTATGTCGATATCATCCAGGCTTTCTCTCGCACCAACCGCCTGTTCGGTCCCGACAAGCCCTTCGGCACCATCAAGTACTATGCCTATCCCTACACCATGGAGCAGAACATCAACGATGCACTGGAGGTGTATGTCGATAGACCACTGGGCGTGTTTGTCGATAAGTTGGAGAAGAACCTCTCCAACATCAACCAGCGGTTCCTTTCCATCAGGGACATCTTCCACTCGCACAACATCATGAATTTTGAGAAGCTCCCCGACACCCGTGAAGACCGCAACATGTTTGCCAAGTGTTTCAGTGAGATGACGCACCTGTTGGAGGCTGCCAAGCTGCAGGGTTTCGTATGGGAGAAGAGCGAATATGAGTTCCAGCATGGCAGTACCTATACAAAGGTCAAGATGGAACTGGACGAGCAGACCTATCTCATCCTGCTCCAGCGTTACCGTGAGCTCTTTGAACCAGGTGATCCTGGAGACCCCAAAGATCCCTGGGAGTATCAGATTGATACCTATATCACGGAAACTGGCACAGGTACTATCAATGCGGAGTATATCGACTCCAAGTTCCAGAAGTTCATCAAGAACCTCTATACGGAAGGGCCGGGCAGCGAGATGACCAAGGCCGCCTTGGAGGAACTGTGCAAGACCTTTGCCACCCTCTCGCAGAAAGACCAGCGCACAGCACTCATCATTCTGCATGACATCCAGAGCGGCGACCTTCATCTCAAGCAGGGCAAGACCATCTACGACTATATTGCCGAATACCAGATCAGCGAGCTGAAGAAGCAGATCATGAACCTGAGTGAGGCGACGGGTGTCAACGCTAGCCAGCTCATCAACATCATGAGCAGCGATGTGAACGAACAGAACATCAACGAGTTCAACCGCTTCGAGAATCTGAAGCTCTCGCTGGACCTGCAGAAGACCCGGGAGTTTCTGAAGAAGATTACCGGCACAGCCTGTCCTCCATTCCTTGTGATGCCAAAAGCCGACCAGCTATTGCGCAAGTTCATTCTCGACCCTGTGGCTCGCGAATATATTCTCTTGGCGTGGCTTCATGATGAGATTACCTTGGAAAATGCGGCCTCTTTCCCATCACCCGAAAAGACTACTGCAAACCCAGACGTGGAGTCTGCCGAAGAGCCTGTGCCGAATATCGACAAAATCAGGTGCAGCATCAAAAACATTCTCAAAGGCACTCTCGCTGATGTGGCACCATACATGCGCCCGCAGGAGGAGGTACTGGACAGTGTGTTCTTTGTATTGGGGAAAGAGACGATCGAAACACTCGACGGTGTGGGACTCTTCATCAGCCGCGCTTTCTCCAACCTCTTTGTTAAGGAGGCTTCTATTGTGGACAAGCATGTGGCGTTCAATCTGCTTGTCACCAAGTTTGAGGCCTACTTGAAGAAACTCTATTATCTGATGGAGGGGAAAGAGGTGGCTTCTCAACACGAGGGAGACCCAGTGACATGGAAGGATGTGATCCATGCTATTCGTCCGCTCTGGACATTGAAATACAGCGACAAGCCAGCCTATCAGACACTGTATCAATACCTCCTGATGGTAAAGGAGTGGCGTAACAATGAGGCACACATCTCACCTACAGCTTCAGAGCAAGAGATTGATGCTGCCATTAACATTGTCATCACCATGTACTTCTTTGCCACAGGTTCGTGCATCACAGAACTGGAAAGCAACGGGCATGATGTGGAGACTCATGCCAACATCATTCCGCTCAACTCACGTCCTTCCAAACCATACTCTCTTGACGCAGAGAACTCTGCAGAATACGATGATATTTATAGTGAGGGCATGATGATGGTAGCAGATCGTATGTCTGTAAAAAATCTCGAAGAAACAACCCGGTTGGAGATACTCAAAAGCTGTATAACCAAGCTGTTGAATTATAGCTATCATAAGAGAAATGCAGCCTTCTGTAAACTGCGTCATTGGGAAGCTATCTATCGTGTGGCTGTTGACTACGGCTTTACCATAGACGGAGACTACAGCTATTTCAAAGCAGTTATCGATAGCATGAATCTACAAGATTTACCCTATACACTCACTCCCAACTTCCTTGCCAATCACCATGTCGGCATCTATACGAAAGACCTGAAGGACTGGACAAGTGAAGGACTTGAAGGTAAAGAACGGTCTGAGTACGAAGACATCAAGAAATGCGCAGACGTGTTTGAAGCGATAGTGGAAAATGGTATCAGAGAATATAAGGAATAATATTTGGTTAATAATTTTTATCAGAAGAAAATCATGCACGGAATCATCTGTATAGAGACGGAGTGGCAGGTTACTAAGAAAAAGAACCGTCTGACTCTGAATAGTGAGCCACTACTTAGGTATGTAAGTGAAATGTATCAGATTCCTTACTTTTACAGGCGAGTTGCCACTAAATCAGAATTATCATACTATCTCAAACAATTCAGCAAGAAAGAATATGAGGCTTACGATGTATTCTATTTCAACTTCCATGGCGACACACAGAGAATTCACCTTGAAGGAGAAAAGGAGGATCTGACATTGAAAGAACTTGCTGAGATGAGTAATGGTCTTTTTAAAAACAGATATATCCACTTCAGCAGTTGCAGGACATTGTTAGGATCTGATGTCACATTAGAACAATTCAAAAATGATTCTAGAGCCAGAGTCGTATCTGGTTACACTAAATCTGTAAACTCAGATTTATCTGCGCTTCTGGATTTAGCTCTGTTTGGTGAATATTTCACTCACAAACAGATTCCGACTATTTTCAGCAATCTTGAAACAAGATTTCAAGGATTAAAGAAAGAATTAGGTTTCAAAGTACTCAAATAGGAATAACAAGACGTCAATAGTAAGGACGTAATCTTAGGTATATCTAGATATTTCTGAACATACCCGCTCAGCGTTCACTGGGACTGTACCCAGCCTCGCCAAAGCATATTTTGTGAGCAAAGAATAGTGTTTATAGTACAAAAGAGGCACAAAACTCGTATATATTAAGCACATGTTTTGAGCAGAATTATATAGTGAGGTAGCAATACTCTTTGACTGTTACCATCAAAGACAGGAAGCGTGATTTCTTCCTGTTTTTTTATGCTCATTCATCAACTTTTCAGCATTGTGCAGATAGACTGCATCATTACCACTTTACTTTGCACCCATAAGTTGAACATAAATTGTAAAACGTATGGGACTTTTAGATTTCGTCCGATTTCAGTTCCCTGAGAAACAGCCTTTAGGTGATAGTAATAACAAACCTTTAATACATTTATAGTTATGAGAAAAATATCATTTGTTCTTGCCGCTATTATGGCAATCGCGCTCAACTGCAACGCACAGAGTTCCAATGGGTGTTACAGAGGTTTTATTGATGCCGGTTATTCCATCGGTGTCGGTGATTATGAGTTTGGTCGTTTTGAGGTTAACACCTCTCATGGCTATCAGTTAAATCCATACCTTTTCCTTGGAGCAGGAGCAGGTCTGCACTTCATGTCTTCATACGAGACAAAGGGTATGGATATTCCTCTCGATGTAAGAGATAGCCAGGTTGACATTCCTGTCTTCGCTAATATCAGATGCAATTTCAGCAAGAAGAAGGTGTCCCCATTTGTGGATGTGAAAGGCGGAACATACGTTACTAACAACGGAGGTCTGTATGTCAATGCGTCAGCAGGTTGTCGGTTTGCCATCAATGAGAAACAGGCTGTTAGTATCTCTGTTGGTTACGCTTCAGAGAAACTGGAGTTCGAGACCTTTGACAGGTTTACAAGCCACACAAGCATGAATTACACCCGAAGTCCAAGGAAACTTGACACTGAGGCGATTACATTGAAATTGGGTTTTGAATTTTAGTATATTATCCTTAAACATTTTACAGCAATGAAGAAATTATTTTCAGCCGTGCTCCTGGTATTATTTGCCTGCACTACAGTTAACGCCCAGATTCTCCGGGCAGACGAATTGGAGAACTACGCAAAGGAAAAGTATGGTGAGAAGTGGGTAGATGCCGCCACCAACCTTGGCTCGCAGCTAACCCTGGACAAGAACAATGCCATTACCTACACACAGGTGATACCTGCAGAGGGTAAGACCAAGGAGCAACTCTACGTGTTGCTGAACTACTGGTTCACAGCGACCTTTAATGATGCTAATTCCGTCATCAAATTGAATGATAAGGAATTGGGAACCATCATCGCCCAGGGCTATGTTGAGAGCATAGCTCAACATGCTGGAGGTAGCAATTCCTACAATGTGAATCTAAGGCCTGTCATCAAGTGCGACATCAAGGACAACAAGGTTCGTGTCACCTACACCATTCCTTTCTATTCGGTTGTCGTAGCAGTTGGAGGCGGCTGGATGGGTGCCATTGGAGGAACAATTCCAACTCGATCCGATCAAAACTGGACATTAGACCAATGTTTCCCCTTCGCCAAGAAGGATTCTCACAAGAAAACATCCAGTAAAGCCCTCGTCATGGCACATGCCTATTCGAATGTCGTAATGGACAAGATTGAGGAGTGCATCAAAAACGGTTTGTCAGGAAACGAAAGCGAAGATTGGTGACATAATGACATACATTTGGGAACAACAGAATTTTATGTTCCCAAATGTATTTATCGGTATATTTCTTGTATATATTAGTTTATGAGTAAAACAAATATTCCAAAGGATGTTAAGGCCTTGCTCTGGTATAAAGCAGCAGGTAGATGTGAGTTCAATGGTTGTAACAAAAGATTGGATAAGCATGGGATAACCATGGATAAATGCAATTTGGCAAACTGTGCCCATATCATTGCAGACTCTCCTAACGGGCCAAGGGGAACAGCTCAATCCAAAGAATTGGCTAAAGACCCTGATAATATTATGCTTATGTGTCCAGAATGTCATAAATACATTGACCATGAAGGACGGCATAAATATGATGCTGAAATACTAAGAGAAATGAAACGACATCATGAAGAGAGAATGGAATACCTCACTGGCTTGAAGGAAGATTTGCAGGCAAGAATTGTTACCTATGGTGCAAACATTGCTGGTGACAAGGTGGATTTTTCGGAGAATTCACTTATTCATGCGATGATGCCTGATTATTATCCAACAAATAAGGATATAATACACTTAGGCATGAATACCGGTAACGAGTGGGATGACTGGAACATGTTTTGGAAGGTTGAAAATATAAACCTGGTTAGCCAGTGTAAGGACAATATATTACAAGGATTGGACAAATGGGAGCATAAACGCATTGCACTATTTGCCATAGCTCCTATGCCCTTATTAGTAAGTTTAGGAACGTTACTGAATAGTCATCATGATGTCGTTGTTTATCAAAAGCATAGGGATTCAGGATGGAAGTGGCCAGAAATAGGGACATCCATTGACTATCAAATTACTATGCCTACTGATTATTCTAAGTCTCCTGTTCTTGTGTTGGCTTTAAGCTTTCCTATACAAGAACGGATTAGAAGCATTAGACCAGATGCAAGCATATGGGAAATTACGATTAACAATCCCAATCCCAGCTTTCTTCGTTCTCGTAAAATGTTAGATGACTTCGCAAGAAAAATGGAACTTCTTCTTGACGAAATTACGAGAGCTGGTAACGGCAAACCAATTGATGTTTATATGTCGGTTCCAGTTGCCTGTGCAATAACATTGGGTCGTGTATGGATGAGAAAAGCGAACTCACCCTTAAATATCTATGATTTTGACAAACGTTTTGAGAATAAGGACAAATTGGCAATAACCATAAACAATTAACGAATGAAAGGAATTGATTTATCACGCAAACAAGAACTTGACAAAATACTTGTCGCTGTAGTAAAGTCGCTTGACATTACTAGAACACAGTTTGAGAACCTATCGCAAAGCTATAATGCTGTGGGGAAATACCTCGAATCAGATCCTATCTTTGAACCATATCATCCCATTGTTACTCCACAGGGATCTTTGCGGCTTGGAACAATAATTCAACCTGTTAATGACGGAGATGACCTTGATGTTGACTTGGTCTATCGCTTACTTGGAAAATCCACTAATTGGACTCAATCTGACATCAAGAGACTTGTCGGTAAACGATTGAAAGAACATGGAATCTATAGAGAAATGCTTGATAAAGAGGGGCGCAGATGTTGGACTTTACTATACCGACAGGAATCCAATAATGCAAAAGAGCACTATCACATGGATATACTCCCGTGCGTTGCCGACAAAGATCACAACAATACTCTTCGAAGTGTATTAACGGCAAACTACTCACCAGAAAATGTCAAGCGAGTAGCAATATGTATCACGGATAACAAATCAGCAGACTATTTCACAAGCACAGATACAAATACTTGGCTGAAGAGCAATCCTGATGGTTATGCTATTTGGTTTGCATCACGTTGTAAAAATACGACAGAAATTCGAGAGAATATACTAAACACTATTATGCCAATAGGCCAATACGTTGAAGATAAAACAATTCTTCAACGAATAGTACAACTACTTAAACGACATCGTGATATAATGTTTGGAGATGATGATGAGAAACCAATATCAATCATCATAACAACCCTTGCTGGACGTGCCTATAACGGAGAGACTTGTCTGTTTGATGGTCTATGCAATATTATTGACAACATGGAGCTATATATTCATCTTGAAGGTGGTACGTATGTTGTAAATAATCCTGTCAATCCAAAAGAGAATTTTGCAGACAAATGGGCAGAATGTCCCAAGAAAAAAGAAAAATTCTTTGCGTGGCTACGTAATCTCAAGATGCTGAAGGATAACCTCATACATTTGAAAGGTCTGCAGCTACGTGAAACTCTAAGTGTAGCCTTTGGCAAACGACCTGTGCAGAATGTCTTTGATGAACTAACTACGAGACATAAAGAAGATGCCTCTACTGGTAAACTAAGAGTCGCTTCAACTGGTATGTTAGGGGTAGTAGGTACAACACTTAATGCAAGCAATACATTTTTTGGTGAAGAGTAGGCGTTATACTCCAATACAGCAATTGCATTTCTTGCAAGCGGCATATAAGCCTTCTCGCTGGCGTACAAGACCATCAGGATTTACATGGTGGTTTCATATTTCTCCTACACCAATCAGTGATGATTACTTGATTAAAGTTGTGTATGACCAAGATAAACATCCAGAGGTATATATTGTAAGTCCAAAGCCATTAAAATTGGCTGATAGTGCAGATAGGCTGCCTCATACCTATAATACAAAGTCGCAAAAACTATGTCTATATTGTCCAAAATTCCGTGAATGGGATGAGACTATGCGTATTTCGGACACAATAATACATTGGGCAATTGAGTGGTTGTATTATTATGAACATTGGGCTTTTACAGGGAAATGGCTTGGAGGGGGACATGGTTCCTGGGATGCAACTCCAAAGGATAAATGAAATTGGGCTATCAATAAATAGAATTACTTTGGATATAATCAAGAAGGATGGCAGGGTCAATGACCTTACCATCTTTTTTTGTTGTTAGATGCAGGTGGGGTCCTGTTGACATGCCGGTATTCCCAGAGACGGCAATGACCTCTCCTGCATGAACATACTGCCCATCACGAACAAGAATGGAAGACAGGTGACAATAGCTGATAGAATAACCAGCTGTTTGTATAATGACATATTTGCCGGAACGCTTGTTTTGTCCAATGCTCACCACCTTACCTGGGAACATGGAAAACACATTTTCATAGTGAGCTATCAAGTCCACCCCATTGTGCATACAGTACCTATGCAAGATAGGATGATGCCGCATACCGAACCGAGAAGTTATATGAATGCGTTTCAATGGCAATGAAGCATGAAGGAACGGCAACAAACCCTCCGAGAGATTTCTACTGCCTGTAACAGCTCCATTCATGCATTCTTCATCAGGCAAGCCCATCACGGAATCCTTTGAGGCAACACTATCCACAGAAGCAGGCAGCACTGTTTCCTGTGGATTTTTCTTTTTGTATATACGCTTACTCTTTACCTGTCCGATAGTGTTGAACTGGGCACGAGTAACAGAGCATGACACAAAGAGTAAGAGTATAGAAATGAGTATGCTATTCGTTTTCATTCTGCAAAGATAGTCAGACTGGATTTTATATAACTAAAACCTAATGCACTGGCTTGTCTCCCTAACTTTATTTATGTTTATAGTATGATTATTGAGTAAAAATCATACTACTATCATAACGATATATAAAACTAACACGATAACAGCTTACGCATAAATCTACTTCAATATATCTACTGTAACTTTGCTTTCGAATTGGCTGACTACACAGCGGTCTATCCTTACGTATCGGCACATTGAAGCGAGTCAAATAAAGAATAATGTATAATTGAAAAAAGCAAATGAATTACAGTTTTGAAGAGAACGAGATGCCTTTTGACATCCTCGAACGTTTCGGTCTGACGCAGACCATGATAGAAGACCTGCCTACCGATGTCCTCCAGAACATCTACAATGGCAGGAAGTCACCAGTCTTGCCTGTACATATCACGGCAGACGATGGTGAAGAAGTAAAGGCAAGAACCCGATTCAGTCTTGTTAGAACCGAAGAAGGCGGTGTCGATGTACTCTTCTATCCCCAACTTGACGAGTATGACCTCAAATTGTTCAATGAGACCCAAAGCCAGAACCTTCTTGCAGGAAAGCCGATCATTGGACATTTAGAAAGCAACGAGGTCGGCAAGGAGCTTGGTGGAAAGTCTTTCTTCCAGCTTGACCCGGAAAGCAAGCAGGTCATGAGCGTTCCGACCCCAGTCATTGGTCGAAACATACAGTATATCGCCGACCGCTATCACCTCACTGGCGCGGAGATGCAGAAATTGCAGAACGGAGACATCCTCACCATCATTGAAGATGAGGAAGAATACTCCATTGGTATAGACCTCAATGCAAAGACAGGCATCCGTTTCGCAGCAGGCAACGATATGGTATGGAAGCGTGAAGGCAAACGTGAATGGGACAAGTACAGTTTCGGCATCTTTGGTTGCTGGGCAATGGACGAGGAAGGTAACCTCGACTATGTACCCGAGGAAAGCTACACAGAAGAGATATGGAACGAACTGAACAACAAGAGCAGAGCCAAAGCCATCAAGCTTTGAGCAACACACCATCGTAGCACCCACAAGCTCTTTCAACAAAGAGAAAGTATAAGGGCATATACCAAACAAAAGGAAGCCTACAGTAACAACCCTCAAAAACAAAACAATATGGCAAATGTAAAATACTACCCAGAAGATGTGCTCGTGGAGAAAGTCCAGAGCGGAGAATATGGCTGGCTAGACTATATCAACCATCACTCACCTGAATGGCAGAAGGAATACACCGCTTACTGCATGGAGAGAAATCTCGTCGTGAATGAAGAATCGGCAGAGGAATTTGTCGATTGGAAGGGTGAGCAGATTGAAGCCGGTGAATAAGCAATGTAACACCATTATAGAATATGTCTATCAGATCAAACTCATTACCAGTAGGAAGAGACCTGTCTCCAGAACTTCAGGAGATACTCCGACGCAATGGAATGCAAGCCCACATCATCCGACAAGGAGAAGGTTATCAGCTTGCAGTCCAAGGGCATGACTCTCCCCTGCTGACATACTCCATCACAGCGCAGCAGATGAGAGACCTTGTTGACTGGGGCACCAATTCAGCCAACAAGAAAGCCTATAATACCTTTGCCTCCCTTGTGAGCAACGATTTCTATATGCCCCGCAATTTTGTACACGCCCGCAATGCCAACGGACGTGTGGCCATGGGGCTTCACGGCTACCGTATAGGCGTAGGTGAATATGGCCGACTGCCATGGGACAGACGATGCGCCCACATGATGATGGATCCATACCACGGACGTTTCCTTGGATGGACACCACGAAACCAGGGAGGATTCCACATGCGCCGTGTCGGTGGAGCCATGTTTATGCAAGGAGCACCTTTGGTGCCAGAACGCCCTGACGGCAGGATAAAACCAGGCGAAATGCAGAACGGCGGCTACGGCTTTTACTATAAAGGAGGACAACAGAACATGGTGCAGCAACCTTCACAGGACGTATTGTCAGACTTGCAATCTGTCATTCCCCCTGTGGAGGTGCGCCCTCGTTCTACAGAACCCGCAAAGCCATACAACGAGCTGATTACCTCCAAGGTCTATTTCAGCAGCGAGAAGTGGCAGGAGTGCCTTTCTTCTCATGGCATTGTTATTGACCCAACAAGCAAAACACTGACTATCCAGTCCACTGGGACCCGACAAGACTTTGTCTATGACCTTACCGATGAAGAGTTGAGAAAGCTCACCAGTAACTCCGTTAAGGAAGTGCCTGTTCAGAATCGCATTGACCTCATCAACAATGTCATCAAGAATGATTTTCAGGACAAGCTGACCATGGATATGCTCAACTCAAAAGAGCAGATAGGTCTGAAGCTCACCCCTGAGGTTGAAGCGGAACTCAACAGTCGGCAACAGATTGTTATCGACCAATCACAGCCACTTGTTTATGACGATCAAGCCGTAGTCGAGCCAGAAGACCGCAGTGTGGCCCATGTCGATGGCAACAGCCTTTACGAGATAAATGAAGGCAAAGGATGGTTCCGCGAAGGCAAGCACGGACGAGAAGTTCAGGTCGATGACATCAAGGTGGAGCCTGTCCGTGAAGAGAAGGGCGAGATACAGAAAGACGAGAAAGGCAATGCCCTGTTCCGCATGACCGCCGTCATCAATGGCGAGAGCATCAGCCATGAGATTACCCAAAAGCAGTATGACAAATTCATGGCCATCGATGATTATCATCGCATGAAGCTCTTTTCTCATATCTTCAAGGAAGTCGATATGAAGAATGTGCCAGGTATGCAGTCAAACATCGGTGCAAAGATAGGAGGAGCCCTCCTCGCCGGCATTGCTGTCATGGGAGAATTAGGCAGAGACCGATACGCACCAGCCGTATTTGTAGAACATCATCACGACCCACGTCCGCATGTCTATTTCAAAGGCAGTGTTGACTCCCCCCAAGACCTCGCATCGAGAGCCTTTGATGCAGGGCTCAATGCAGGAGAGCATGGTGTAGGCATGGGACATGGAAGATAAACAATAAAACACAGATTCTCAGCCAATGACAGACGAACAGACATTTGAGAACTACCGTAGCCGTCTTGACATCCGGGACGTACTGGAAGACGCAGGCTACACGCTCTACAAACGTGATGGCTTGCGCTATCCTGCCTATGTCCGTTTGGACAGTGACGGACGCAGAATCAGTGGTGACAAATACCTTGTCAGTCCTGGTCGCAACTGCTGTTTCCAACCACCCACAATCAAGCTATACTCCGTCACCTCCTTCATTTGGGAGCATCCAGACCTCTTCTCAGAATACAGGCAAGGTATCAAGGAGTCTGCCCTTGTCCATAAAGTGTGCCAGCGGCTTCTCAATATGCCTGTAGAACAAACAAGAAAGAGAGTCTTTGACCCCGTGCGTGATGGAAAGCCTTTCGATATGAAGGACTATCAAGTTCAGCATTTCCATCCCAATGACTTTGACTCTCAGAAGCCATTCTATGTCTTCTTCAAGTCCAGAGGGATAGATTTTGCCACACGCTGTGCCTTTCATGATAGTTTTGTACTTGCTACAAAGACAGACAAAGATGGCAGCATCTACAAGAACCTTTCCTTTCCCATACACATTCCCGGCCAACCAGACAGATGTGTTGGATTCGAGGAAAGAGGTTATCCACGCAAGGACGGCACAGCCAGAAAAGGAATGGCGGCAGGCAGCAATGCAAGCGAAGGAGTATGGATGGCCAGTCCCAAGGGAACAGACCTGAAAGATGCCAAGCATGTCTTTATCTTCGAGAGTGCCTATGATGCCATGTCCTTCTATCAGTTGCGGATGAAGCAGGAATCGGGATTGGACCATCAGGGACGGCGTGATTTGAAATCGGCAGTCTTTGTCTCCACAGGAGGAAACCCAAGCTACGGGCAGATTCATGGTCTCATTACCCACGCCCCCAATGCCACGTTTCACCTTGCTTTTGACAATGATATGGCAGGTAAACAGTTTGCCGCCAACTTTGAGGAGATAGCGAGAGCCATGAGTCCTGTAGCCCCAGACAAAGTGGCGGTTGAGATGAAACCCTTCATTGAGAGCCTGCCAAAACCATTGGAGACAACGAAGGATTTGCTTGCCATTGGTGACGAGCAATACGATGAACTTCCCAAGCCGTTACGAGAGCTCTATCTCAAATATGACTCAGCAAGGGAAGAAGCCTTGGAGTATCACTATTCCCCTTTCTTATGTCAGGAAGACAAACAGGATGCTGCGGACAAGATGAATCTGGCATATAAAGAGTTCAAGGATGCATTGTTTGAGAAACTGAATGTGAAGGAGGGACAGAGTCTTCAACCTGTCAAGACCATACGGGAGACTCCATCAGAAGCTTATAAGGACTTCAATGACGAGTTGTTGGACAAGAAGCAGTATGCCCTCACCGATGTCATAGAAACAGCCTTTGACGATGACGGCACAGACCTGACTGTTGAGCGACAGGAGGAGAACGAAGAGACTAAACATCACGGATTTAAGCGATAAGGAATATGGAAGACATCATCCACAGATTCAAGGTTATCACGTTGCGTCCCCACTGGTCGCAATACATCATCTCTCAGGGCTTGGCGTTTATCATCAGCTGCGCCCTCTTTCTCGTAGCAGGACATGACAGCATCACCTACAAGTGGCCGTTTGTCGTTCTCGGTTCCATCATGACATGCTTCATGCTCTATGGATGCCTGTATCTCAATAAGCTGAGATACATCATCACCTCGGAGCAGCTCATTATCCAGCGTGGAGTCTTGACGAGAACCAGCGACTACATTGAGTTGTACAGAGTCGTTGACTTCAGTGAGAACCGTGATATACTTGAACAGCTGTTCGGCTTGAAGACCGTATGGATTTTCAGTGGCGACCGCACCAATCCCAAGCTCGACATCTACGGCATCAGGGAGAACATCGATGTGGTAAACATTGTACGTACAAGAGTGGAATATAACAAGCGAAGAAAGGGCATCTATGAAATCACCAACAGATAACATCATTATGCGTATCAGAACAATAGCCAAGGACTACGATGGCAGGTGGATGATCGTCTCTGCCATCGCCCTTGCCATGCTCCTGTTTGGGACAAGGGCACATGCCCAGATTGTTTCCAGCAATCCTCTGGAGTATGTTGCTTTGGCAGAGGGCAATGACCTTATCAATGGTCAAATCAAGCATCAGATTGAGGACCAACAAAAGACAGCACTTCTTCAAAACACCATCGCAGCAGAGTTTACTCAGATACACAAATGGGAGAAGAAGTACAATAGTTATCTGAAAACAGCATCGGGCTATGCCTCCACGCTGAAAGCATGCACCTCATTATATGATGACGGAGTGAGACTCTTCATCAACCTTTGCTCTTTGCGAAAGGCTATCGCATCCAATCCCCAGGGCATTGTAGCGACGATGAGCATGAACAACCTCTATATCGAGACAGCCACGGAACTCGTCACTGTATATACCACACTCAAAGAAGCCATAGCCAAGGGAGGCAACGAGAACATGCTGACAGGAGCAGAAAGAAGCAAAACCCTTTGGGAGTTGAACGACCGTCTTGCCCAGTTTAACAAGAAACTCACACGCCTGTGTCTCAGCATTCGCTATTACACCATGGCAGATGTATGGAACAATGTGACCGCAGGCATGATAGACAGAAGCAACGCAGAGATTGCCGCCCAGGCACTGGGAAGATGGCGCAGGTGTGCCAATGTAGTTACACCATAAATATAAAGATTGTATCAGGATAACAACATGAGTATTCGCATTTGTTCATACATAAGAATGGTTGTTCTCACCATCCTGTTCTTCGGGAAAGGCGTGAGTCTTCTTGCCCAGGGCAATGACCCTGTATTGGCAGGAATGATACTCATGTACACAGACAAAGCCAAGAAAGAGCTGAAGCAACAAGAGAAGATGATGCTTCTGGAATCCACAGGACATATCTGGATCAAGGAAGAGGTGGAAGGCACCTCTAACCTGCAGAAAGAGTTCAATGACTACCTCGACAAGTTCCACAGCATCATCACCTATGCTGCACAGATATATGGCTTCTATCATGAAATAGACCGACTCATCGACCAGCTTGGGACATATTCCAACCAACTCGGCACTCACACCACCAATGCCCTTGCAGTAGCCCTTTCCTCCAACAGAAACAAGTTGTATAGGGAACTCATCATGAACAGCGTTGATATTGTGAATGACGTAAGGCAGGTCTGTTTGTCAGACACCAAGATGACAGAGAAGGAACGTCTGGAGGTATTGTTTGGCATCCGTCCCAAACTAAAAACCATGAACAGGAAACTCAAAAGGCTGATACGTGCAGTAAAGTACACTTCGCTGGCAGATGTCTGGGCAGAGATTGACTACAATGCCAGGAGCGAGGCTGACAAACCCACCATCGTACAGCAATGCAAAGAACGTTGGAAGAGAAATGCCAACCGAAGGAGCAGCGAGAGCCATTAAGCTCGCTTAAATGGCAGAGTCGCGTCTGAGGAAGACGGAGTCAAGGTTAGATAAAGTATAAGACATATCAGGATAACAAAACAACAAACAATCAATTATATCATAGAACCATGGGTTGGGCATCATTATTGAAAACTGCTCTCCGTCTTGGCGGTAGAGCAACAAAGGCGACATTCTCCACGATGGGCAGTGCCGCACTACATCCGCAACAGACGTTGAGAGGAATGGGCACAGCAGTAAAGTCTGCGACAGTCGGAGGAGCACTCGGCTATATCGGTTGGGAAAAGCTCACCACTGACAAAAGTGTGGTAGGTATTGTAAGCGATGCTGTCATTGGTGAAAAGACTACAGACAAGATTGGCGATACCATTTCAGACATCGGTGAAGGTGTCCGTGACATAAAAGACTCTGTCAATGGTCTCAGCAGCGGTGTCAATGGAGCCGTCGAAAGCATTGACAGCAAATGGGAAGGCATGTCAGGTTTCCTCCGTGCCATGTTCTCTGGTCATGGCGGTGACATGATGGGAAATTTCTTCAGCAACATTGGTCGTGGCAACGTTTCAGGACTGAGCATAGTAGGGCTTATCGTTTCTGCTCTGCTTGTGTTCGGGCGTTTCGGGTGGCTTGGCAAGATAGCAGGAGCCGTTCTCGGCATGATGATGATAGGCAATAATTCCAGTCTGAATCAAGTGTTTGGAGGCAGCAGGGCATCACATAACACTCCCTCAGAGAGCAAGCAACCAGAAGTCGAGCATACCAATGGTGGTGGAAGACGCAGATAAACAAAACAACATAAAAGAGTACACAATGCAATTTACACAAGAAATGATACTGCACTCCGACAGTGGCTATTGCATGCCATTCGAGGAAAGAAACGGAGACGTGCAGATGAGCCTTGGATATGGCAAGCAGAAACATCCGCAAACAGGAGAAACCTTCTTCAATCATGGAGTAGATTTCAAGGTCAACAACTACCTCCTTTCCGCTGTGGCTACCGGCAAGGTCACAGGATTAGGCAATGATGCCATCCACGGCATCTATCAAGTCACACGCTACGGGGACTATGAAGTCATCTACAGCCACCTGAGCAATGTCTTTGCCAACTACGGGAAAGAGGTCAAGGCAGGTCAGGTTATTGCCGTCAGTGGCCGCTCACTGCACATCGAGGTGAAATACAAAGGAGAGGAACTCAACCCTTTGGAGTTTCTGACGATGATCTACAGCAACCTGAAGGTCATGGAGCAGCATGGCAGACCTGGTGCCGCGCCACAGTTCGTCACCTTGGACATGGATGTGCGCACCGCATACGACAAAGACCAGAAAGAGATTGAAGACCTGATGATGCGATTTTTCCCAGACTACATGACAGACATGAGTAAGGGCATTTACGTTTTACCCGAGCATACGGAGCTTGCCTTGCGCAACATCTTCACCATGTCTGCCATGAAGCATTACTTCTTCGAGACCATTCCAAGCATGGCAAACCCACTGGGTATGGGTGCCAAGAGCATACCCATTGCAGAAAGAGTGCAGAACCTGCTGATAGCCGATTTCCTCAACTATCTTGCCTTGCGACATCAGATATTCCTGTCAAGCATGAGTGCTGTCGAAAAAAAAAAGCCCAAGACAGAGCCATAGCGACGAGTGGTCTGGTGGATCCACTGGCGGGATTGGAAATTGACGTACAGAGTTTCGATATTCCCCGGCTTGTCAGTGTCTATCCAGACAAGTCTGGTATCAGATGGTGGACAAAAGCATGGTTTAACAACAGCGAATCAGGCGAATCCGCCATCGAGATAGAACGTGAGCTCGCCATCAAGTTCATCAATGACAACATAGAAAAAGACGCATGGCTTGAAGAGTATTTCCCGAAGCAGATGGAAGTCTATCACAACGCCATCGAGCAGACCCGAGAACAAATCCTCAATCAATTAAACCTCTAACGTATCAAGTATGGCAGAGTCAGAACAAGACAAAATATTCAGAACAAAGGTAATCCCGATTATGGATAACGTTCGGGACAGGCTTTTGAGAAATCAGGCGGACGAGTTTAGGGAACACTCCTTTTCTTTCGGCAGCTTGATGGCTGGTGCCATTGGTCCCGACGGAGGTATGGCAGCAACCCAATCCTATAATGACAGGTTACGATATACAGGAAAGTGGAACTCCAAGACCACTGAGGACTATATCGAGATGGTCAAGAAAGAGTTGAAGCTCGTAGGAGTCACGGTTGATGCTGCCATGGAGAAGAAGATGATAGACAAGATGATAAAGGACAAGATTCCTCGCTCATCCATTGAATATATCATCAGGAAAGCAGCCACAAGCACCCTTTTCTACCTTCCCCAAGAGGTGGCAAAATCACCTTTGGAAAAAAGCATGGATGCAGAAGCCGAGCGACGTTATAACCCGTCAGCATGGGAGAAGAACACAGGACGTGCCATAGGTTCTGTCACCGACCTCCTCTGTATGGGAGGTTTTGGCGGTGGTTGGAAGACTGCTGCCACCTGGGTCGGCGGCGATCTTGTCTTGTCTCATTTTGCAGATAAGCATGAAGACCGTTCCGATGTTCCCCTTGTCATCCGTCCCGGCATGGAAGAAGAATATCGTAAAGCTCAGAAGGCGGTCAAACAGCAAGAGCAAAAGGAGGAGAAGCAAGGCTCCACAGCAGAAGGCAAAGAAGTCGCAGAAGAGGAAACGCCAACTGAAACACCTGCATCACCTGAGCAGACACCAGCAGAGCAAACTGCCGATACTCCAGAACAGACCAATATGGACGGTTGGCAGGGATTGCTCACCTCTTTTGGGCTGAATGGGATTGGAGACATAACCCATAACCTTGGCTATGTGTTGGCCATGCTTCCTGATATGCTTGTAGGATTGTTTACTGGCAAGACGAAGTCCATCAATCTGAAGGACAACATGATGCCTATTGTCTCCATTGTGGCTGGAATGTTTGTCAGAAACCCCATCCTCAAGCTGGTACTTATTGGCATGGGAGGGTTGAACCTCATCAACAAGGCTGGGCATGAAGCGATGGACAACTTTAAGGAACAGCAACATCCAGAGACAAGCCACTCACAGACTCATTACCGTGTCTATCCAGACGAGCCCCTCAATGGGCGTATCGTCAATCCTGAGATACGTGCCAACTGCCTTGTTGCGACGATAGACCGTGTACCCTGCACCATTGCTCTTCCTGACAGGGTTGTTGATGCCTACGCACAGGGAGCGTTACCACTCAACACCCTCGCCAATGCCGTATTGGCAAGGCATGACCAGATGCGCCAGATGGCATCTGAGAACTATGAGGCAAACGAGCGACAGACTATTGTAAGACCACTTGCTCAAAGATAACAGATCAGATATGAAAAGATATTGGTACAAGTTCCGTGTCAAGTACGGCAAAGTCCTCGACACGGGAAAGCAGAAGAAAGTCAGTGAAGAGTATCTTGTCGATGCAGAGAGTTTCACTGAGACGGAGAAGCGTGCCACCAAGGCAGCTACCGACCTCATTGGTACAAGAGACTTCGACATCACGGCCATCTCACGTGAGCCTATCACTGAAATCCTCCACGAAGAGGAGAATGAAGACAATCACTGGTACAAGACCGTTGTATCATTGGTTAGTGAAGATGCCGAGACTGGGGTGAAGAAGTTCTCGCCGCAGACCATCTATGTCAATGCCTCAAATACCACAGAGGCAGACCGTCTGCTCAGGGAACACATGTCGGACACCCTGTCCGATTGGGAAGTAAAGTCCATCACTGAAACAAAGGTACTTGGAGTGCTGGGCTACAAAGGATAACAAAGACAGCTGAATTATGACAGAAAAGAATCAACAAGAGAAGATGGCCGCAGAACGTCAGGTGGAACTGTTCACCCATGCTTTTGAGAAAGCCAAGGATAATGGAGGCGTTTGGTTGGATAACAAAGGCCGTAAGGCTCCCGGACTCTACCAGAAGCATTTGCAGGTATCACCCTTCAATGCCCTCATTCTGGGTATGCACGCAGACCAGCACAACTACAAGACCAACCAGTACACCCTTTTCTCTGATGCAAAGAAGCGAGGAGAATCCGTACAGACCAAGGAAAAAGGCGTGCCTTTCCTATGGTACAGCTGGAACGAGTATGTCAGCAAGAGCAATCCTGATGACAGGATTAGCCGTGCCGACTACCAAGCCCTGTCAGCAGAGCAACAGTCTGACTACAAAGGCATCCGTACCCGTGAGGTTCGTGCACTGTTCAATATTGAGCAGACCACATTACCCATGGTTGACAAGACTTCCTATGAGAAGGTGGTACAGGACTACGGACGTTTGGAAGACCGTGTCGATGTGGCAGCAGCCTCAGAAGAGATCCGTCATAGAGTAGAGAATTTGTTGGCAAACGCAGGTCAATATATGGTAGAAATCCGTTCCGACTCATCAGGAGTGGCACATTACGACAGCGCGAAGGATGTCATCTTCTTGCCAGAAGTCTCATCCTACGAGAACTATGAGGACTACGCAAGAGATGCCGTTTCTCTCCTTGTCTCTGCCACCGGTCATCAGCAACGCCTTGCCCGTGAGGGAATGGGGGTTAAGAACGGCAAGACCTCACCAGAAGATGCCGAGAAGCAGGAACGCCTGATTGTAGAGGTTGCCACTGCTGTCAAGTTGCAGGAATTGGGCATTTCGGCAAAACTCTCTCCTGAAAGCTTGAAGATGACCGATTATTGGTCAAGGGAACTCAGAGAAAACCCCTGTTTAGTGGACATCGTCGAAAGGGATGTCAACAATGCCGTTGATATGCTCCACAAAGCTGAAAGAGGAGAGAAAGTAGAGCTCAACAGCCAGGCAGCACAGAAACAGATTAACGCCATCCGCAGCATCCTACCGAAGCATTTCTATGTGGCAGACGAAATCAAGACCTTGCCTAACAGGGACACCAAGGAGTTTGTCATCGTCAAAGACCCCAGCAGCAAGATGGCTGATGTGGTTCTTCCCGAAGGAGCGTCGTTGGGTGCAGACAATGATATTCCAGGAATGAACAAAGGACGTATCGAACATGCTTTGCAGAAAGAAGGTTATGACACGGTCACCTTCTACAATGCCGATGGCTCCATGGGCTATCGTCCTGACGACAGTTTCTTTGACGGAAAGGCTGTTTCCGTTGCCCGGCTCAACAAATGGAACTTAGACACCATCACCCTTCTCGACGTGTCGGATGCCGTCAAGCGTTCTGGTGCCGTTGACTTCGAGAGGATTCTCATGATGCGGGACGATGACGGCAAGTGGGCACTCTACATGAAGCCTGAGAACGAGAAGAGCTTCTGTGTCTATCCTGACAAAACAGATGTCAACCTCTTTTTCACGACCGTGAAGCAAGGTAACGAGGAAGTGACAGAGTCGATGCGTCAGGATATGGCGCAGAAATACTACCTTGCCACCACAGAGAAGCCCGAACAGAGGGTTGACATTTTCAAGAGCGATGCGACTCCCGAAGAACTCAACCAGATTGAGAGAGTCAACATCTTCAAGACCAAGGCCACCGAGACACAACCCAGTGTCATCCTCTGCTTGCCTACGGTGAACGGGGAGAAACTCAGACCTCGTGAGGTCACCCCCTCTCAATGGCAACGCCTTTGGCTTGCGGATGACATGCAGGACTATAAGAAGCATCTTGCTGCCAGTCTCTTTGCAGATGTTCTGCGTAAGGGTCGCACTGATGCTGTCGCTGTAGGTACAGACAAGTCCGAGCAGGAGGCACAGACTGAGGATGTCGCGCAGAAGCCTGTTCAGCAGGAAGATAAGACAGAGGAGGATTCCAAGAAGGAAGACAAGCAAAAAGAAGAAGCCAAGGAAGAAACGACCAAAGCAGAGACCAAGGCGGTGGCTGCTGCCAGCCTCTCTCCCATGCTTAAACAATTCTATGACCTCAAAGCCAAGCACCCGGATGCCATTTTGCTGTTCCGCTGCGGTGATTTCTACGAGACATACTGCAATGATGCGGAAAAAGCTTCCAAAATACTTGGCATCACACTCACCAGAAGTAATCGCACCAAGGACATTGAGGGCAAGCCTCTCAGCATGGCAGGTTTTCCATACCATGCCCTTGACACCTATCTCCCCAAGTTGATTCGGGCAGGCGAACGTGTAGCCATCTGCGACCAGTTGGAGGCTCCTAAAAGAAATCAGGAATCCGCTGAAAACCAAGTGGTGGAAAGTGCCAGGCAAGAAGAAAGCAAATCATCTGGAAGACACCGCTAATGTTTAGACCGACATGTCAAAGAACAAAGAATACATAGAGAAGTATGCAGAGTATGCCATGGAGCAGATGCGCCGCTATGGCATACCTGCTTCTGTTACCCTGGCACAAGGCATCTGCGAGAGCGCAAGCGGACAGAGTGAACTGTCTCGTAAGGGCAACAATCATTTCGGTATCAAGGCTACCTCCAGTTGGATTCAGAATGGAGGCAAGTACCTTGTCTATACCGACGACCGTCCTAATGAGAAGTTCTGTCAGTATGCTTCTGTGGGAGACTCCTACGAGCACCACTCCAAGTTTCTGAAAGAGAACAAGCGGTATGCAGCCCTCTTCAAACTCTCTCCAGACGACTACAAGGGATGGACTGCTGGTCTACAGAAGTCAGGCTATGCTTCCAGCGGCAAGTATGCTTCCACGCTTCAAAGCATCATTGAGGCTAACGACTTGCAGAAATACGACCGCATGGTGATGCAGGAGATGCAGGCGCAAGGCAAGTCTTTCGGTGTTGCAGCCAACCCTCGTAGCAACGAAGGGCAGACAGTTCAAGCTGTTGAAACGGACTCAGAGAACAAGCATTACTCTTATCCCTTGAAGCGCAGTGAATTTATGCTTGTCACCTCGCCGTTCGGAATGAGGGATGACCCAATGAATCCTGGTACAAAGCAGATGCACAAGGGCATTGACATCCAAGCGAAGCATGACGAAATCCTTGCTACAGAAGACAAAGGTAAAGTCATCAAGGTGAACAACAACACTGATGGTGGTGCCGGTCGATATATCACTGTAGAATACAGCAGACCGAATGGCAACAAGTACCAATGCACGTATATGCACCTTAGCCGCATTGATGTCAAGGTTGGCGATGAAGTGAATGCGGGACAAAAACTTGGCATGTCTGGGAATACTGGCACAAGGACAACAGGCGAGCACCTTCATTTCAGCGTCAAGAGTGTGTCATCGGATGGCACGAAAAGGGATATAGATCCAGCTGCCTATCTGGCGGAGATTTCTCAGAAAGGAGGAATTACTCTCCAGACCCTGTATAACGGCAAGGATATAACAGCCCAGTATAAGGCACAAAATCCAATAGATGTAAACAGTGATAGAGAGGTTGCAAGCAATCCAGAGGACTGGATGAAGAAATTGCTGTCTTCCGAAGACAGTGGCGTTAGCATGCCTCTTGGAGACCCTGTTATAGAACTCATGATGACTATGTTCACCTCCCTCATGGCTCTTGCATTGCAGATTGATAACAAAAGTGAGGAGGAGAAGATGCAGAAGGCAACGGAAGCTGCCATCACCAAGTCCATCGACCTCACCTCTCTTCTTCCCTCTTATAGAATTTGTTCCATCACTCTACAGGGTAACAAGCCATTCCTTCAAGTGGACAATGGTAGCGTGCAGTTTTCCCGTGAGCTTACAAATGCAGAAATCGTTAAGATACAGCAGACCCTTGGCAACACAGCGTTAAGTCAAGAAGAAAAACGAAGAACCATTGCCACCATCATCAACTCCGCTGTTGTCTCTCACCAAATGTCTCAGAATTATGAGAATGGCATGGGTGCTCAGGCAGACAGACAAGAATCAGTTCAAATCAGATAATTCGTACAACAAAACAATTCTATTATGATCAAATGTAACGTAACAGTATGTGGCACCGTATCACGCCAGGCGCAGATTCGTGCCAACAAAGAAGGGAAACAATTCATATCGTTCGGAGTGAAAGTTGTTATCCCTGCCAAATCAGGTATCAACAAGACGATTGAAATCAGTGTTGCCAAAGACACGGACAATCAAGGCGAAGCCGTCAATTATCCTGTTGGTTCACGCATCGAGGTGGCTGGTGTACTCCAGTTTCACAAGAAAGGGGACATCGTCTATTACAACCTCTCCGCTACAGGTGTGAACAACTTCAACGCCAGTAGTCAGGACGCTATCACTGGCAGCATGGAGTTCCGTGGTACCATCGGGAAACAGGTTGATGTGAAGACGGACAAGAAGGGCAATCCCTATACTCTGTTCTCAGCTTACAGCAGTGAGAAAGACGGTGATGCTTACGCTTACACATGGGTGCGTTTCATGCAGTTCGGTTCAGCAAAAGAAGAATGGGTACAGGCAAAAGCTGGCATCAATGCCAAGGGAGACCTGCAAATAGGAGTCTTCAATGACCGCATAGACCTAACTTGCCGTGTGACAGAACTCACGCAGTGGGAGAAATCTACCAATCAGTCTAACTAAACGAAACTGATATGACAGAACAAAAGAAATACAATACAGATGGAAAGACCAGTGAAGACAGGGCTCTCGATCTTTTTGCAGACATGATGATTGAGCGCATCAAGTCGCTGAGCAGCAAAGATGGTTGGAAGAAGCCCTGGTTCACCGAGGGCTCGCTGTCATGGCCAAAGAACCTTTCTGGACGTGAATACAACGGGATGAACGCCTTGATGCTTATGATGCACTGCGAGAAGAATGGGTACAAGCTCCCGATTTTCTGTACTTTTGACCGTGTCGCCGGGCTCAACTTCACCAAGGACAAGCAAGGCAAGAGACAGCAGGCGAAAGGCAGTGGTGGTGAAGCTTTGCCACAGGTAAGCATTTTAAAAGGCGAGAAGAGTTTCCCTGTCTTTATCACGACATTCACTGTTGTGGACAAAGAGACCAAGGAAAGGGTGAAGTATGACGACTATCGACTGATGTCAGAGGAACAGAGACAGAAGTATAATGTATATCTAAAATTGCAGGTTTACAATGTCTTCAATGTTTCGCAGACCAATCTTCAGGAAGCACGTCCCGAGCTGTACAAGAAACTCGAGGAATCATGTAGGCAGTCAAAACCGATGGAAATGGGCGAAGACTTCTCATTCCAACCTGTGGATAAGATGATTAAAGAGAACGGGTGGATTTGTCCCATAAAGCCCATCTATGGCGACTCGGCATACTATTCCATCAGCAAGAATGAGATTGTTGTGCCAGAGAAGAAGCAGTTCAAGGATGGGGAATCATTCTACTCCAATCTCTTTCACGAAATGACCCATTCCACGGGAGCAGAGGGGCAGTTGAACCGTATCAAACCTACATCTTTCGGTTCTGAAGAGTATGCCCGGGAGGAACTGGTGGCTGAACTGACTGCTGCATTGACAGCACAGCGATACGGTATGACCAAGCATCTGAAGGGCGATTCCGCTGCCTATCTGAAATCCTGGCTTGACTCACTGAAAGAGTCTCCTCAGTTCATAAAGACCACGTTGATGGACGTGAAAAAAGCCAGTTCGATGCTCACACAGCACATTGACAAGATGGCGTTGGAGATTGAGAAGGAAGAATCCGTCAGGCAGGATAACGGAAATGGAAAAAGCTATCTGTCTGTAGAGGACGGAGACCATGCTGTCTTAGCCTATAATGGTTCCGCGGTGTACATCCAGCATCACGAGAAGGAGGACTCTGTGAAAGTCGCTGTCCCAACGGATAAAGGACTGGAGGTAAAGTTCACCCTTCCCTATGACCACACCAAAGACCTTGACCGAAACTTTCAGGAGGCTTTTGCTCAATACAAAAGTCAGATGGAACCTTCCGAAATGAAAGAGAAAGTCTATTATGCGTCCGTTGCCTACCTGCAATCGACCGATGACACCTCGGAATTGGACAAGCTGAAAGAGCGCGGTGACTATGATGGACTGCTGAGACTTGCCAAGAATTACTATGACGGAAACGGCATGGATGAAGAGCAGACCTATAAGAAACCATGTCAAAACAGGGGCGATGACCTGCTGATTGAGGACAAGGACTTCGCCGTGGTGTATAATGGTAGCGTGGGAGGTACTTATGAAGTATTTGCCAAGTATTCAGAGCAGGATGTCCGCAATCATATAACACGCTATGGCATCGGTCGTGCCAGTGAGGATGTGAAGGAGGTTGCACGGGAAATGACCCATGAGGCATTTACTGGAATGGCTACACGTAAGCTCCCCATCTTACACATGCCTAATGATTCTCTCCTCTATCTTCAGTACAACAAGGAGAAGGACAGCATAGATGTTGGAACCGTAACAAATATCGGATTATCTGTTAAGCATTCATTTCCCTACGACCACGACCAATCCATGGACATGAACATTCAGGGAGTACATGACCAACTCCAGGACATGAAGGAATATCAGCAAGAAGAGCATGTAGCTAAATCAGCCTTTCATCGGTAAAGTTTTTCATGTCAAGGAAAGATTATCAGCCGCAAGATGTGTTGTCTTGCGGCTGATTGTGTTATTCCATGTTCCTTACGACACCCATAAAGAGCAATTCATCATATTCGCCTGTTATTGCAAACGCAAATGGTCTGTCAAGTTTCATGGTCACTGGTTCAGGCATTTCGTCTGGCGGTGGACAACCCACCTCGCATTCTGCTATGGTCAGAGCGGCTGCTTCAGTACCTTCTTCCTCCACATTGATGACGCACTGCTGCTTTATCTGACTGATATGCGCAGGTTCGTCTGTTATCTTTGGGAAGCAATCATCCTTGTCAAACATGTCTCCAAGTCCCAACTCACGCAGAACATCTTCCAATGATAGCGTGTTGTCGAATCGGAAGCGTGGCATGTAAAAATCAACTTCGCAAATGTCGGTCTCATCGTCCACCCAATCAGCCGTTTCCATAATGCTCTCAATGCTTATTCCCTCTTTTGGCAGCACCAAGACCATGCTATGTGCATGATCCCGATAAGGCAGACGAATGACCTGATATTTTTCTGTCTCAGCATATTCTGCCTCTTCAATGTTCTGATACATCATCTCCACGTCTGTCTCTGAACCATCTTCGTTATAGAATGTGTCCGTTTCAGTATAGTCAGGGTCGAACGGAGATTCCCATTTCCCATTCATGTAGATGGCATCAAGTACAAGCATCAAGGCATCCTGACTGATTTCCGTGTCGAGAGACTTTATCATCTGGTGGGTGTTGTCAGATACCCATTTGTCTATGTTCTGTTTCACATGCTCCTTCTGAGCAAAGTTGGCATGATGAGCCTCTGCTTCGTAACCATGTTCAAGTACGTCAATATAATCCTCATGGATGATGCCCATTGACTTGTTATACCAGATACTTGATGCGTGCTCCAGCCTAAAGTTCTCATCATAGCTGGGTTCCAGATTGCTATTAAACCCAAGGATAAGTTGATTAACCCGTTCATAGATAGGGCTGTCATAATCCATTCCTTCCTGAAGCATTTCAAGCATACGGCATAAGCCAACGGGCGAGAAGACGATGTTACCTTCCGTCTTTGCCAATAGTTCTCTTGCAATGATTGCAGAAAAAGCGTAGTCATACGGTGCAGTTATATCTCCCATTTGTCAATCATATTTATTTATCCCTATTATCACATCTAATACTCTTTGTTTATTACTAAAATAATGATAAGAAAAGCAAACAAAAGGTTTATTGATATTCTATTGAATGATTATCTATTCAAGTGCTTAATGCCATTTCTTATGACTATGCCTTTTGTGTCGTCTTTTACTCGAAATCCAGACAGATTATATGTGAAATTATCACCAGTCTCAGAACTAATATCGGCGACCTTGGCTAACGAAGAAGTAACCGAAGCAATTTTATACAATCCATATTTTGAGGTTGTATGGTCATAACCTGTTACATAATAATTGCCATTGATTGCAACAACAGTACCAAAAGAAGTTATTGCATTTAGAGATTTCTTTACTGTGCCATCTAAGGATATAATATCTGTACCTGTCATCTTAGTACCTCCACATACCTTATATCTCTTTAGAGTGAATACTTCCCCTCCCAATTCGTAGTCATAGTCTCGTGTAATTTCATCACATTCTTCACCCCCAATGCTTGGACGCTCCATGGAGATTAGTCCAGAGGTAGGATCGTCCGCTGCGCAATATGACAAGGGCATAATCTCATAGTGAGTACGGAGAAACTCAAAATCTTCATCGTTGTCAAACAATGTCTGTGATAAATACATATAGCGAGAATGGTAGTTGTTATTGTCCTCGTACACTTCAAAACCCTCTATCTCTCTGTTGACTTCCGTTTTATTTTCTGTCACATCGCTAATAACAGTCCAGTCATCATCAAGGAAATACCCTTCCTCTGTATCACCAGCGGCACGAGTTACACCACTTTTCACAAAGAACCTTCTCTGGCTGGTTATGGTTCGTACCTGATAATTCAGGACTTCCGGTTCAATTTCGACTTGTTTTACTACCTGTACTTGATCGTCAAAAATGGTTACCCAAGTTTTACCTGTTTCCCAATCACTTCTCAACGAGTACATAAAGGCTATACCTTTTGATGTGAGTTTTGCAGGTACAAAATACAGGTCTCCTCCATCATAGGTGACAGTGGGATGTTCTTGTGCAAATGCACTTGTTGCAAACGCAATTAGCGTAAATAAAAAAAACTTCTTCATATTAATAGCTTATTATAGTTGCTTTTTGAGAATCATAAAAGACCAGATTGTTTACTAACTTGATACAGAGACATAAATCTCTGTACACCATTTTGAGTTGAATACCATGCAACCCAGCCTTTTTCTTCCTTGTAACGTTCTATACCTGCATTTTTTACGATAGGCTTGATTTGGTCAGACAACTCTGGCATACTATCCTTTTTATAACCATTAAACTGGAATCCCCAGTAAGGCAGATAGTTCTCAGAGTCATATCCGTCCCAAACGCCCAACCATACCTTATTGTTGAGTTGGATGCCGAACGAATGTTCATCTTTGGCAAGTACGATTCCTAATTGTTTTTCTATTTGACCTTGCCACTCCCTCATCATTGTATGTGATTGCTTTTTCTTTAGTTCGATTTTGAGGTTGTCAATGGCATCCAATAATTCACTAACCTTTTCATGCTGGTTATCAAGAGCTGCTATCTGCTCATTATAAGATTTGCCTTCAATCTGAAGTTCTTTCAAAAGAAATTGTTTGATTTCGTTATTCATATTCTTGTCTAATGGTGATGTGTGAAACTTATTTTCTAAAAAATCTATGTACTGATCCAATGCACTGGAGATATGCGGTTCGTTGTCAATAGAGAGTTCTCGAAGCCAACTCGTAATATCGTATTTATAGGATTGTATTGTATAATGGCCCTCCCCCAGGTCCTCAAAAACATTATTTTCATTGTTGTCATCGCACAAGGAATATTCTGATGGAGGTATGCGATTTGTAGGATTAAGATATACAACATATATTTGTGACATATCATATCCATACTTCTCCATACCTATCTCGTGTACATACCGATACACTTGATTTTCTTGTTCTTCTGCCGCATTGACCTTGTTTTCAATAATAACGAACATATCATCGCTTTTAAGAGCGACATCCACTCTATCAGTCTCTCGTGTCACCTTCATGTACTCGTGTTGAAGTCCTAAGAAAGTGCTCAGAAAAGAAGACTGAATATATAGATGCTTTAGCATGTCTGCAAGAACAAGACTATGACCTGTTTCTTTGAAGCGTCCACGGCAAGCCGCCTCAATGACATTCAGATGGAATGGCCGCTGTGCAAAATGCCTTACCATTATATCAGATACTTGGTTGGAAAACATGATACATTCATGTAATCCATCAAGTTTACACTGAAATAGTCTGTTGGATAATCTTATAACTTCTACCATATTACAAATGCCTTACAATTTTCCGTAACAATAATCCATCTCTTTCAACTCACACCATCCTGCATCTTTGATTTCTCTAAGAAACAGTCTGGCACACATTTCCGCATCATCGCCTGCACGGTGGTGCTTACCTTCCGGTATATCAAACTGTTCGCAAAGATAACCAAGGGAATTGCATCCAAAGTCATAATTATGACGAGCTGCACGAAGTGAGCAATAGTAGTCAACTTCAGGAGTATCAAGATTATAGAACTCCAAAGATTTTCGAATACAAGAAATGTCAAATGCCGCATTGTGTGCAACAAGTACTGGTGTGTCAGTAAGATATTCAAGTATCTCAGCCCATACCTCTGGAAACTCTGGAGCATTTTCTGTATCTTCTGGATGAATCCCATGAATTTGGATGTTCCAGTAGGAATACGCATTATCTTCAGGACGTACCAACCACGATTTGGTTTCCACGACCTTACCATCTTTAACAACACAGATTCCGGCTTCACATATTGAAGATCTTTTACCTGTAGCTGTCTCAAAGTCTATTGCTATGAAATCTAATCCATCAGTCATAAATCACGAATTGCTTTTTCCAAAATAGAGTAAATCTCTTTACCCCAATTTGTTTTGTTCTTATTCATTTGCAGGTATCTTGGATGATAGGTTCTTATCACCTTTGGAAGATGAAGCGACGAATCATTGAACCTAAGTTCAGCAAGTTTCTCTTTTGAAATTCCCTCGACACCGACGGCTTCATAATCACCCAGCCATTCCCTAATGTATTTGTGTTCGTAATCTTTTCCACAAACAAAGATAATAATATCAGGTTGGCATATTTCTATCTCCTTGCGGAATATTGGAATCATGAGCCTGTTTACCGTCTCGTGGAAACCATGTGTGCCAGCTTCCCATTTGCCATCTTTATTCTTCTTCACATAGCACAGTTTGCCAATGTTATTTGAGATAACATGGGTGTTTGATTCCCTTCCCCACTCAATTATATTACGGTAAAGATTCCATATGGGAGAAGGGCGATAGTTACCTTTTGTTGTCTGATGTTCAATGAAAACACGATACTTTTCCATCAACCATTCAGCAGATTTCTCATTAGAGTATTGCCCCTTCCATCCCCATGGTTCCTGTCCAATCAACATAACACGCTTGGCAGCATTGGCATATCTGTCGGAAACATGAAGAAGCCACGGATTTGAGATTCTTATGCCATGGGAAGCATCATCGTTCCATTGTCCGACTGCATCAGAAAGAATAGGATGAATGTCAGAGTATAGTTCCAATAGTTGTTTGTTCATTTCATTCATTTCCATATTGCTACTTGTAATATGATGTCAAGGTTTTAGCAAGGTTGCGCATCTGGTCACGAAGTTTCTTTGGCTCCAAGATTTCGACCTGATCGCCTTGTTGCATTATCAGTTGCATAAAATCATAAGTCAGCTTCACGTCATAAGAGAACGTTGTTGATTCCTCATCACTTTGAAGTTCCTTCTGGGACTCATGCAGTGGCAATGTCCTGAGATAGTCAGGGGCGTTCCAATATGCTCTTAGAACCACGTGTTCTATAGGGTCATCACTTGGTATGATGCCTGTACAACCTTTGTAGAATTTCTTCACGTCGAAGTTCTTTCTCATTACGAAGTTCTTGTCAAGAATCGAGGCTTCTGAGATCCGGTCTAATCCGTAAACACGTATCTCCTTACGAGGAGAATAACCTTCTTCTCCCTTGTGTTTCTTGTTGAGGCAAACGTAATATGGATTGTTTGCTATGATATACCAGCGTCGTTTTACCACTTTAAGACAATAAGGCTCAATCTCAAACGTATTCGCATAATCCTTTCCGAAGCCTTGATGGGTTATCTCCATCACTTTATTTTCACGCATAGCTTGCATAAACAGGGTTAGCCATGTGTTGCCTGAAGGTATTTCCTCAAACTCTACGCGGTCTTTCAACTTGCTATCTGCCTGTATCTGATTAAGTGTAGCATAGGAGTCAATCAGCCAACTGCGAAAATGATCACCCTCCAGTTCGCGAGGGTTCATTATGTGATACTTGTAACCCTTAACATCAGGGTCAAGTTCTATGATGATATTGAATATGTCCTGTATAGCCTTACGATGATTATGGAATGTGCGCAGGGGAAGGTCGTCGCCATCTCCATAGCTCAATCCACTCTTCTGCCACTTATCATTGATTTCCTTGTAGGAAAGATGTTTGTAGTGACGTAGTGTATCTACAAGCCACACGTATCGAATTGGTTTGCTGGCATAATCAGTATATTTTACAATTAAACGGATATGGATGTTTTAATAAAAGTCAAGAGAGCGAACTTCCGCTATAAAAGCGTCAAATGCCTCAATTATTGCATCTGCGGCTGCTTGTTCGCCTATTTCTGTGTAATCACTTATTTTGCGAATACCAATAAAATGTTTGTTTCTATCGTGCTGTTCAAAACAATACTTAGTTCGCCAAACATTACAGATGTTCTGAAATTCTGGATGCTCTATTATTTCATTATTTGAACAGAACACATAAACCAGATTCTTTTTCCCGTAAACACAGAGACGATGCGCATCCCCTAATGGGAAATGCCAATATGGATGTTGTGAATCATTCGAGCAATAACCATAATGTTTGTTAATCAACTCCTCTACGTTTTGTCTATTTAGTTTGCGAGTGACTTTCGTTGATGAAGGGGTAACTCCTAAACTAACGGCTTTATTCATAATCTCGTTCAAAGAAAGACTATCCCATAACGACAATATTTGTTTTGTATCTTTCTTTGAGAATCTTGCACTTGGATGGTCAATATATAGAGTTTCAATACCCTTTATTGCTCCATATTTTATCCTCTTATATGGAGATTCATTAATTACAACGGATTTTTCTGTTTGTTTGAGATATGGAGGTAATTTGCATCCAAGTACGATAATTCGCTTTGGTTTAACAACCTCTATCAATTTCATAAGAATAGGTATGGTGTATGGAAGTGTTTTGTATACTTCTGGTGCAGTGGGCGTGTTAAAGCAAGAGGCGTTGGTCAGCACAAATCTTTGTTCATTGTCTAAAGGATTATGTCCCGGTGTCAAAGAAAATAAGGATCTGAGCTTATTAAAATTATTCCATTCGCACCTTCTTTTCCAAGATGATTCTTTTCCTGATTCGCAAAAATAGTTTCCTTGAATAAAATGAGGGGCGTCCATATCATGACCATCCAGATGCCAACCAGAATTATTGATTTGAGCTTCGTAACAACCTCCACTACCAGGATTAATCTGTATAATGAAGTAATCTGGAGATTCTGAAATCGTTCTCAAATCTGACTGGGTATAGAAGCCATAATTAAAGCCATCGTGAACCAATTCAAGGTACGATGACACAGCTTTTTCTGCCCAATCAAATATTCTCGTTTGAAGATTCATTTTTTCAATCATATTTTTGTTCTTGATTATGATATTGCAAAGGTACACATAACCTATGAAATAAAACGGCATATCTTTAATTTTATTGTGTAGATCAGCGTTTTTATAACTGAAAAGACACAAATTGCTTCTTGTCAGGCACATCTTGTGTGTAAACCGAACCTAATGGAGTAACATTGCTTGAAGCACATTGATATTTTGTTGATTTACGCATTGTTGTGTATCTGTTTGTTATACCAGGAGCGTAATAACATTGTCATCTCTTGGTTGTTTTTACATTCTAATAACCAATAATAATCAAGGTTAATACCTACTTCATGATAAAAATCATCGTTGTAACAACTTGATGTAGAGAAGTCATACATCACATCCTTCCACTCCTTTAGTGAAATAAGTATATGATTATATGCCCAACAAGAAAAAGGATCTTTCCCATTCCTGATTTCTTCGACATATATGTAAATATCTTTATCGGTCATACAAATCAGCTATTTATCCTCTAATTCTACAATCATTCTTGCAAGCTGCAACACATATTCAAACTCGGGATTATATTTATGGTGCAGATTTGAAGAATCTTCAGGTGAAATGTAATCTGGCGGAAATAACTCAGAGAGACCATATCCAGCTTCTTCTTCATCCTGAGTTTTTATGTACTCGTTGATTAGAAGAGCTGTCAGCTCCTGTATATAGTTACATGTTGGACATTTCTTGAGGTATTCAAATACTGGCTCATATACTTCTTCTTCATCCTCTGTTTCACACTGAAAATAACATAAGCTTGTACATAACTCAATCTCGAATAACTTATATGGTTTATCTTTATATGGTGTCCATAGTTCATAGTCATCTGTTACAATGTTCAAGGACACAAGATTTCCATCCCCATGCCCAAAAACAACGTCATCTTTGAAGCCTATAATCTCATTCATCTTACTGAAATCAAGGAAGAACTCGCCCTTATCTGTAGTAATACTGAATCCGTTTTCAACTTTTTTTATTTCTTCAACCATAATAGATGCCTATTAAAAACATGTAATCGAATTTAATTTTGCCAAGGGAAATGATTGTGTGTATGCAGGCAGGTGTACCAAACATCTGCTCGCTTCCAGCCTTTATCATGCCCTATTTCGATATATGCCATCATTAGGATGATACATAATGCTTGGATTATTGCAAATCGAATCATAAACCGCCAAAACTTTTGTGGTTTAGTTCGCTATTCTTGATCTCCTCACCTTTAAAAAGAGGTCAATCAAAGTCTCTTTTATAGTCATTTCTATTTCTTCTTTATGTTTGAAGCTATTATTGTTACTCTCATTTCAGCAGTTCCATTACTCTCTTCAAGCCCCCAACGCCATTGGGTTGCAGGTGTGAACATCTGTACAAATGTGTTGATGGCTTCATTCTCACTCATCAGCATAGGTTCCTGTTTGGGGCTTCTAATGTAAATAACAACGCTGCTAGCAGAAAAAAGGTCATAATCTTTTGCAATAGCACATGTATGTAGTACTGCATCCTCGATAGCATCTGCGCAACGATTATGTCCTGTAGCTTTGCCATGAAGGACAATTGCATTATCAGCACCTTCCAACACCTCTTTTATATCAGATGAGTCTATCGGAATGATGGCATCGTGGAGATAGAAGATTTCTCCTATCTCCACGATGTCTGCATCATTTGGATTTTCGAAAAACAGGTTCTTCATGTTAGCCGCGTTTGCGAACATTCCACGAAAGCCCTTTGTTTGTCGAATAGAACAGGCCTTTCTCTGTTGTAGCAAGAATCTCCTTACCGTTGTCCATCAAATCAATGAACTTGCCGTAGTTTCCGCTACCACCACAACGTACGTTCCATGAAAGACCGTTGTTCTTTGAATACTCCAGCTTTTTGCTGTCTTTAGGCGAGATACGAATAAGTTCTCCGCCATAACTGATCATTTGAGGCATAATGCTTGTAATTTAATTGTTATGAATAATATAGTTGTTGAACCCTGTAACCGTGGGCTCATCGGTTTTGTCAAGATAATCTTTAGCTAGATTGATTATCCGATTATTGTAATCGCTGGTACCATCCCAAAACAGACAATTGATAACCAAATATTCTGGTGTCATAATATCTTCTGATTTTCAATTTTTTGGCAAAGGTATAATGCAAGGTATGCCAAAATAGTGTATAGGTTAGCAAAAACCATTCATTTAACACTATATTTCGAGATTTCTCTCTTCACAATACATAATAACAAGGCTGTTATGCATTGATTTTTCGCCTTTGATTATCTTCTGAAATACTTGACTTTGATTTATGCTCACGTTGTCACCATATAAAAAGAGTGCCTACTCATCACGAGCAAGCACCCTGTTATGATGAAAAAAAGTTATTAGTGCGTTCTATATTCATGGAACAGGCATTGTCAGTGAATATGTACACATGTATAAGTGTGTACATGTATTCATTAACACACGACTGAACGCCTGCTTCAAGCATAGGCTACTTGGACAGTATCACGATAGTGAATCGGTTGGCTTCATTCGCTTCGTACTTGTCTATACCGCCATAGTTCTTAATCTGTATCTGGGAGTCTTTTATACCACGTTCCACGAGAGACTTGGCAATATAGTTGGCACGTCGTTGGCCGAGTTCCTGGTTTCCTGACTGAGTACCTGTAGCACTGTCTGCTGCACCTGATATTGACACTTTCAGATTCTCATCCTTTGCGATACGCGCAATCTCATCGAGATTGACCATTTGAGAATCGTCAACGAGTTTGTCCGAGTTGATTTGAAAGAAGAAATACACAGGTGTTCCCAAACCTATTCTTATCTGGTTAGTGTGACCATCTTCATCTGTCAACCCCTCATTCTTGCTATTGCCATCCGCTTTCCAATCCTCAGAGTCCATGTTGCTATCCTGTAAGTTTGAAGAGCCAGACATGGAGAGACGGGCACGGAGAGAGTTGAGACCGCTGTAGCTGTTTTTCGGATAGATGGTTTTGACATCATCTTCTCCAGCCAGTCGTTTTTGAAGACGGGCATTCTCCATTTTCATCTGGTCGATATAGTCTCTCAGATATACATTTTCCTCAATATAGGGAGCAGCGTCAATGACACGCTTCCATCCTGTCTTGCCAATGGTAAAGGACAGACCTGCTGAGACAGTAAGCATGTGGTCTCCGAATTTTGTTGAGGTGCCGATGTCATCAAAGTTTTTGGCTGTTGTCATTCCGCTTATCCCAGCAACGAGATGAAGACGGTCACTGAGGCGGTATCGTGCCTCGATGCCGTATGAGAAGGCGAACGGATGGCTGCCACTTGAACCTCCTTTGCAAGTACAAGAGCCCGACCAGTCAGAGTTGTGTATCATACCAACTCCAAGATATGGTATCACATCCCAAAGAGGTATTCCATTCTCGTTACAGCGTATGCCGGATGCCAGGTTATACATGAAGTCAGCGTGAATGAACTGATATTTCATGCTTTTGAACTCAGCATTCTTGAATGACAGTCCTTGGAATCCTATACGTCCACCGATTGCGGGTGTGAACCACTTGCCGAGTCCCACCTGCAATGCAGGCTTCACTCTGTCGAACACATCCCCACAACCGATGGGCGACCCAAGAAAAGCAGAAGCCCCGCCCTTTACTTCGATGAACCAATTTCTACCCCAGTTGGCTGCTTCGCTTACATTCTTGAGATATGTAGGATTGCCAGACAAGAGCATAGGCTCCTGACTGAACGATTTCTGATGAATGATACTGTCCTCATACTGGTGGACAGGTTCTGCCTTTATCGTCATTGCTGCAAGGCAGAACATAGACATGATAAGAATTTTCTTTCTCATTTTGTGTTATGGATTTAATTGTTAATACGAGGTGTAAACAAACGAGCTGATGTCACATCTTCTTTTTTCTGCTGACAGAAGGCTTGCACATCTTACGAGCCATGGCCAGGCATCGGCGTGCCCACTCACGGTCATCTTCATCGGGACGTTGTCCCCAGCCGGAACTGGGACCACCTCCACCGCCACCATGAGTCTGAGCGATGGTTGTAGCATCATCGATGAAGCCACATACCAGATTGAGCGCAACCTTTACTACATGGTTCCCTTCCTCTGCCAGCTGCATGAGCAGTGTACCGTCGAAGTTGAGTTTGACATCATCTGGCAGTTTGGGGAAACGCGAAGTAAACTCCTGTGCCATCGTATCAAGGATGACACCATTCAGATGATAGCTCATGCTATGAGCCCATGAAAGTTCAGACCTGTTGGCTTTCTCTTCCAGTTCACTTGCCTGCAGCTCTATCTCCGCCTTATCCTTGCGGAGAGTGTCAAGCAACTGGTTAGTCTCATCGAGCTTCTTCTCTTTGTCTGCCAGTTTCGTCTCAACCAAAGCCTTCTGCTGCTCCAGATGCTGAATCTTACGGGCAATCCCCGCACTGATGCTATCGCTGTTGGCTTGCAGTTCACGTAACGGTCGGAGCTCATCCTCCAGCCTCTCCTTCTCTGCCTTCAGATTCTCTATCATTGAGGTGAACGACTTCTGTTTCTTCTGGGCAATAGCCAATTCGACATTGAGGTCTTTCAGAGCCCTTCGGGTGTTATCCATCTGAGCTTCGAGTGTCACACATTCGTTGGCGAGCCATCGCCGGTACTCTTCCGTCGAGCGGTGCCTGGCACCAGTCTCTGTTATCGACACCCCTCTTGTAAGACCCCATTTCTCGTTCACCTTAGCCAGCTCATCATGCAGCGCAAGCATGTAGTTCTTGAAATCAACACGGTTCTGACCATGGAAGATTTTCTTGAATGCGAACTTCTTTTCCTCGTCAATAGGAAGAAGCGCACAATGCACATGAGGGTTTTTCTCGTCACAGTGGACAATGAACGATATGATGTTTTCTTCACCATATTTGTCAGCCACGAAACGATAAATGTCCTTTGCCCATTCCTCTATCTCTGGCATTCTGCGGATGTGCTCATTGCCCTTCTTACTCTCGAAATCCACCTCTTGGTTGCCAAAGGCTAACTCACGCATACGTTCTGTAGAGCCACCGAATATGAAGTTGACCACTGTTCGGTAGCGTGGTTCATCCAGTCCCTCGTTGGGGTCTTTGATGCCACGTGAGGCAAGATTTTCTGCCATACGTCTTGTCAACGGACGGCTCTTGTCTATTGGGGTCACGATGCCACCCCTCTGGATCTCGAAGTTGAGATGTTCGCGGCTTCTGTCGTAGTTTCCCTCACGCATAGCCTGCTCCCATCCCTTGTCCGTCCATGCCCTCAGCTCTTCGTTGCTTGACTGTGCAAGTCCCTTGGAGGTCTTGATGTCCATGACTTGTTTTCCAGCTTTACTCATATTCAAATGTTATTTTAATACCATCTCCAAAGCTTTTTTTCAGTCGGTTAAACATCGTCTCAGAGACGAACATTTCTGACCCAGCTTGCTGTTTATCTGGTCAGCCCTCCCGACAACGTTAGGAGGTCGGGGTATTAGGCTTCCCGAGACTGAAAAAAAGTGGCACGTGCAAGCACGCTGCCTATCGTTGCTTAACTCCATTCAGCGAAGTGCGTACGGAGCGTCTGAAACGCTTTGGCGAGATGGTTATTATAAAGGGTGATTCAATAGTCATTGTTTTCAGCAGAAGAAGAGACCGAAGGGGTCTGGGTCGGTGGCAGCTTATGTCCCCTAATTGAGGGAAATGGAGGGTTATCGTAATAGGTGGATTCAACACCTGAGCTGTAATGCTCGAAGATGCAGTCCATGAGGATTACCTCACCCTTTGAATACTCCGATGTCACTTCTGCCATATAACTGGGCTTGCTGTTGGTGCGTAGTGCAGCAGCCATGATGCCAAGTGTAGCAATCACTTTGTGCCAGTCCCAGACATGGTTTTTACCGAACAGGAGCTCGACCGAGTCAGATAACTCTTCAGGCAATTGTTTGTGTGCATCGAGGACATGAAGCATCGATACTGCCAGGCCGTCGAATATGACAGTCTGCTCATTAAGCACGTGTCGTGCAGGTATTCCGCCATTCCCTTCTTTCTTCGCCATGTCCAACTTCAAGGCATAATACCGGTTGTAAGATTCCGCCACCTCATTTGCTCTTGTCCTGCCTTTGAGATAGCGCACAAACTGCATGGCACAGAAGTCGAGAATATCGTCTGGTGTCTCAACAAAGAGAGACAGACGCTGTGAGAGGTTGACCGAAAAGATGAAGCTCTTGGAGTAAGGCTTGGCAGAAATATGTCCGAGGTTTGCCAGCCCTGCGATAAATTGCCGTACAGTGGCACGCTGCCATTTCCATTGGCGTGAAAGTTCTGAGATGGTGGCAACGAACTGGCCAGGCAGCAACTGCAACGCACCTTCGGCTTCAGGTGTGGCGTATGCACCTGCGGATGCTCTGGACAACAGGTCGCAATAGGCTTCGAGCTTGCTGTAACGTTCCTCCGATTTGGGTTTGAGAAACTCCAGCAATGAACGATCCACACTTTGTGGAGTCTCTCCCTCAGAAGAGACATGTTTTGATGATTGGTTCATTTGAGTCATTCTTTAATTTGATATGTTATTTACCAGAGCAAGTGTTGTCTAATCTCTGCCACAAACAAGTGGCATTTAATAGTAGTTTTTGAATATCTGTTCCAACCGTTCTTCATGCTTTTTGAGCGGTTTGGAATCATCGCAAAGTGCAAGCACTTTTTCAGATGGGTAAAAGACCGCTGCCATACTGAGTGTGAAGAACAGATGAAAGACACTGTTCATATACGGAATGGCATAGCAGACCATTGCCACAAATACAGTGAAGAACCAAAGCCGCTTCCTCTCATGCAACAGTCTCAGTACGCTAACCATAATCTTTCTGGATATAAGAATGAGAGTAATAAGACAGGAGAGAGCCACAGCTATGTTCGGGTCTGTCATACAGCAGCACCAGTTGATGAAGATGAGAAGGAACGTAACCATGCTGACATAGAAAAGCTTGCTGTTACGGAGTGATACCATCTTCCACATGAATGTTTTCATGAACTTGTATTCCTTCTTGTATAGACAGAAGAATGCCACCAAGAGCAGGAAAGGGAAGATGAAACGAATGATGGTAAGAGTCAGTGTCATATTTAATCGTTATTTTATTTGAGGATTATTTTGAGGCAGATTCCAATGACTCCAGTCGTGCAGCAATGTATCTGTTCAACTGGATGTTATAACTGGGAGACATCTGGTCAATCTCGGGGTCTTTTGAAAGCTTTTCATCTGCCTCAATCAGGAGACGAAGATACAGATCGACATTAGAGCCATGGTCAGTCTGAGCGTGGATGTCCTCCTTCTCAGTTTTTAGTAGAGAGCCGACAGGCTGCATTGTATCGGGGTCAATATCATCGGGCAACTGATAAGCATTCCGAATACTACGCATGACCAACAGACAGAAGAACACAATCAGGCACAGTATGGATTTGGCCATCAGGTTCAAGTCAAACACCATCATTGCCAGCACAGCCAGTGCTATGATGGTAATGTAGAAGGCATATACCTTTTTCTTAGTATTCATAATCGTCGAGTTCAAGTTTTATTATTCCAAAAGATGCTTTTTCGATAATGTATTCAACATCACGCAATGTGAGGGCATTCCTCTTGACACGTACAGATGCGGACGGGTCTTTCCTGCACAGGGCTGCCACTCCTTGGTTCAAGTCATATTCACTTATATTCCATGTGCGTGATTTGATGAAAGAGTAATGCTCTCTGTAACTTTGAAGAGTGATAGCCTTGTAGAACAGGGTTTTCAACACACCATCCTGAGGTATTCTCATCTCTATAAGCCTTTCCGTGTCTATGACCTTTATCCATGTCCTGTTTTTATGTATGATGTCAGCAATGAGATAAAATGTTCTTTTCTCCATCAAAGACCGCAGTTGAAGTCGTTCATGATTTGAACATGTTCACGTTTCACCTTGAAGGTTCCACGCTTCTCGTGAAGACGTAGGTCTTCAAAGAGGTCAGCTGACATCACCTCAATGGAGTTGTATATCGTGACATTGAGCTGGTGGACAAGTCCGTCAACATGTGTCTTGCAGTTAATCTTGAACATGCGTTCCGTGACGGGGAAGCAGTAGGCGCAGCTTTCATGGCCGAAGACCGTATCAACTGGTGGTTCCAGATGATAGAGGATGGCAAGATCAGCATTCATTTCCAACATTTCCAGGACATTCTCCATAGACTGAGGCTTGGGAACGTCATACAGAAGAATGGCGTAATCCTCATAGGAAGTGACCTTGCTGAGGAAAACATTATCTATGAGATCTGGCAGGATTACTGGTCCTGACGTTTTAAATTTGTAGATGGCTTCCTGTAACATTTTCGAGGTTGATTAGAGAGTTGATATGTATAAACGCATGAGCTGTGTTGGCAATTTATCGGACAGCTCCTTGTCTAAAAGATGTTTGCTGTCAAGCCTTGAAACAATTGTCTGGAAGTCCTTTGCAATATCTGTCATGGCTTGCGACTGCTCGGGAGTAAGCATTGCCACGCCAAAGGAATCCATCGAAAGGTATGGCTGGAGCATCATCCATAAATAGGCATTGGCTTGCGGAGCATCTTTTATCTTACCTCTTTTTAATACCTCGTTGCAGATCTTCGCATTGAGAATCAATCGGCGGTTGGTTCTCATGGACATATAAACCAGTGCTTCCTCTGCGGAAATTATTTTCTTGGAGGCATTTGAATATATACTTGTACAGATGTCGGTTGTCAGGTTCGTAATGCCAGTCATATTCATTGAGGAGCATTTGTCAAGATGCGCAAGAAAAGAGCGGAAGTGTCTGTCCTCATTGGCTATGTAATTGAGGAAGTCCTTCTTTGAATGGATTCCCATCCTGTTCACCTCGGAAAGGTACTGGGAGTAGTCTGCAAGTATCTCACGTACATCTTTATTATAGATTGGACTCTTATCCAAGCTGGAATAGAAATTACCAGCAGCCTGTTTTAAGGAATCAAGTCCACTCTCTTCAGCATATTTAGATGTGTGTAATTTCACGTATGCCACATCACTCAAGGTGCATTTATCAGCCAATCTTAGCAGTGCCGTGCGAATGGAGTCCGTGTTTTCCGCAAACACCATTGATAAGCCGGCATGAGCTGTGAACGCTGGGTCTTTCTCGATGTAATGAAGAACTGTATCTGACAACTCTTGCCACTGGTTGATGTAAGCAGCCATTTGTTCAGAATTGACTACTTGTTGTTCCTGTATGGAATGAAAGAAGCTATTATATTTCCTCAAAGCGTCCTCAGAAGACTCAAAATCATATTGAGTTCCAGTAGAACACGAAGAGGAAATGAATAAGGTGCATAAAAAAAGCAAGTGAAAGATTAAACTCTTATGAGTCTTTTTTCTTTCACTTGCTTTACTTTCTTTCATTTCGCTTTTGAGACCTGAAGCAGAAGGGTTGCAAAGGCAACGCTGATAATGGAAACAGTGTGGTATTATCCTATATTTCATTGGCATTTATATGTTAAATTCGAGTGCAAAGATACGGTTATTTTTCCATACCACAATGAAAATAATGCCACTTTAAATTATTTTGTTATTCATACTCTATAAAGTATGATAAATTACCAACCATGGAAAGCATTAAACAAGGTTAAATAATCAAGAAAGGTTAATTATATTGCCTCAGTATGATTATTATTATGAATATAATTTGTAACTTTGCACGCAATATAGAATGATGCGTATGACCAAACCTCACTACCACAAACGGATGGCTGTAAGGTTAGGTTGTATCTAACCATCATAATATCAGATAAATACCTTTTTACAATGGCAAAAATTGGCTACATCATGGCTATCTCCCAGTACGACAGATTGGAGGAAGACCGAAAGTGGATGAACGACTATGGTTGCATCCGTATCGTTGAAGAAAGTGACGAGAACGAACGCAACAGACCGCTCTGGAAACAACTGATGGTTGCCCTGCAAAGGGGCGACGAACTTGTTATATCCAAGTTTTCCAATGCCTTGCGTGGCAGTCGGGAACTGGCAACATTTCTGGAATTTTGCCGAGTCAAGGTCATCCGTATTATAAGCATCCATGACCAGATTGATTCAAGGAACGAGCTGTTTCCCGAAACAAGGCCGTCCGATGTATTGGAAATGATGGGGGCTTTGCCGGAAGAGGTTCTTGCCCTGCGTAAGTCTGCGGAGCATGTCGTCAATTTACAGGAGAAGATGATAGTGTCACTACCTCCCGTCTCGTCAGCAAAGATGCAGAAGCTCGACAGAGAAAAGACAGTCATCAACCTGTATGTTGCAGGTCATCCCATTGATGAAGTATGGAGAGCCAGCGGTTTCAGAAGCCGAAGCTCTGTGTTCCGCATACTGAACAAGCATGGCATCAAGCTGAACCGTGGCAATCATTCTGGGCCAATCAAGAGAAAGGGCATATCTGACAATCCACAAGACAAAGAATAAATAGCATGAAAAAGATACTGTTCCTACATGGTTTCTTTGCTACTGGCAGCTGTCCGATGGCGAGAGCACTGAGGGAGGCCTTTGATGGGCAAGCCATCGTGCTGACTCCCGATCTGCCTCTCCATCCCAAGGAAGCACTGAAATACATACGCATGCTTATCGACAAGGAGAAGCCAGACCTGCTCATAGGCAACAGTTGCGGGGCTTTCCTTGCACAGATGCTTTCTCCTGTCGTGGGCATCCCTGCCTTGCTCGGTAATCCTCATTTCAAGATGACGGACTTCCTGAGAGAACGCATTGGCGAACATGAGTACAAGGCTCCGCGCATGGACGGTAATCAGACAATAGTCATCAACGAATCACTCATCAATGAGTTTGAGCAGCTCGAAGCCTTACAGTTTGACTATTGTAATCCGTATTACAAGGATCGTGTGTGGGGACTATTTGGTGAACAAGACACACTGGCTCATTTTGAGCCGTTGTTCTTGCAGCACTATAACAAGAGCTATCACTTCCCTGGCGGACACACGCCCACAGAGCAGGAAGTCAAGACTTGGTATGCCCCATTGGCACAGAAGATGCTCATGGAGTATTCAGTTAAAGAAGAAAGGTTTTTCCGTCATTTTAAGGGAGGAATGTACAAGTATATCCATTCCGCATATGACAGCGAGACTCAGGAGCGCATGGTGGTATATCAAGCACTATATGGTGAGGAAGCATACTGGGTTCGTCCCGAGAAGATGTTTTTCGAGCAAATAACAAGAGACGGAAGGACATTTAACCGATTCACAGAAATAGACAGATAAAGATGGAAACATTCAAAGACGTTATATCAAGCGACCAACTTGTCTTGGTCGATTTCTTCGCCACATGGTGTCAGCCATGCAAGATGATGCACCCCATCTTGGAGCAGGTGAAGACAGTGCTGGGTGACAGAATCCGCATCATCAAGGTGGATGTAGATAAGTACGGCGTAACAGCAAGCCAATACCGCATTCAATCCGTGCCTACGCTGATGCTCTTCCGAAACGGAGAAGTATTGTGGCGCACAAGCGGTGTGGTAGATAAAGCCGAACTGCTGGCTACGCTTGATCCATTCTTAAAATAAAAAGATGAAAAGAATAAAGGAAGAGCAGCGAGTTGTGGAGCAGATGATACGTTCTGTACTGCAGGAAGAAGGAGGGCAATAATGAATTATGTCCTGAGTGCCAAGAGTTGCTACAGTACGCTACTGCAAGACTGGAACGCTGTAAGTTTGGCGAGAACAAACCAACTTGCAAAAAGTGTCCCATCCACTGCTATCGTCCTCAGATGAAAGAACGAATGTGCAAAGTGATGCGCTGGGGTGGGCCAAGAATGATTTTGTATCACCCGTTAGCTGCCATCAAGCATGTCATAAGAGAATTGTAACAATAAGAAAATGAGCGTAAAACAGATAGAAACACTCGTCTTTGATTATGGAGGTGTCATCGTGAACATTGATGATGCTTCTGTTGTGAAAGCCATGGAGAGCCTGGGCGTAACGGCGTTCAAGCGACTAATCCATGTCCGCAAGATCAAGAGACTAATGCACCAATATATTAATGGTCTTGTAGCGGAATCAGAAACATTGAAAGAGATGCAGAGTCTTTGCCGTAAAGGAACCACAACCGAGGATATTGAAAAAGTGCTCGAAAAGCTGTGTGGTAATCTTCCCATAGAAAGACTGGAAGCGTTAGTCAAACTTCGGAAGCAGTACAAGGTCTATCTGCTCAGCAACATCAACGACACGCTTTGGCAGAAGTCGGTCTGTCTGATGAAGCAGCTTGGATATTCCACGGACGAGTTGTTTGATGAAGTATTCCTCTCATACGCCATGCGGAAGGAGAAGCCATCCGTCGAAATCTATGAAGAGATGACGAAACGGACTGGATTGAATCCAGCCACCACCCTCTATTTCGATGACCGTGCCGAGAATGCCGAAGCTGGCAGAAACTTCGGCTTCCAGAGTGTACTGGTAAAGACCAATCATCTGGAGGAGCATCAGGAATGGCAAGAAATTAACAAGAATACAAAAGAATAATCTTATGCACATAATAGGAAACTTACTTTGGTGGCTCTTCGGAGGTCTCGAAGCTGCCATCGGTTATTTCACCGGAAGTCTGGCTCTTGCATGTACTATCATCGGCATTCCCTTTGCGATACAGACATTCAAGATTGGCTTGCTCTGCCTATGGCCTTTTGGTTCTACAGTAAGAGAATCGAATAGTCCAACTGGTTGCATTCGCATCCCGCTGAATTTACTCTGGCTGTTTTTCGGAGGTTTGTGGGCTTGCCTCATGCATCTATTCTTCGGCTTTCTCTTATGTATAACCATTATCGGCATTCCTTGGGGAAAACAGCATTTCAAGATGGCCGGACTTTCGCTCGCACCATTCGGCAAGGATGTGGAGTTGGGATTTTAAAGAGATAAGAAAACGCAGTTGAAGAGTATGAACACATTACATAGTTACCTCGCCTACTATCTCCTTGCCATCAACGCTGTTGCATTCATCGTGTATGGCATTGACAAATACAAGGCCAAGAAAGCCAAGTGGCGCATTCCAGAAACCACGCTTTTGTTGCTGGCTGCCATAGGTGGTAGTATCGGAGCATGGGCAGGTATGCGACTTTGGCACCATAAGACGATGCACAAGAAATTCAAGTATGGCATACCCATAATAATCATCTTGCAGGTTGCCTTAGCGGTCTATCTGCAACAAATAATATAGTATGAACTTACTCATACTTGTATGAAATTTGTTTTGTTAATAATCAAAGGCTATGCGTCTCATAGCGAGTGCAAAGTAACTGCGTGATGAAAGAGTGACCAACTTACCCATTCATAACTCATGGATAATTGCACTTTCACGCAGTTGATGCTTATTATTGGGCGTTATTGGAGCCTGTAAACCCCGAATTGTGCCAGTCTGCTTGCCATTATTCGGTCTAATTCCTCCTTGACGATGAGGTTCTGGACTCCGACTTTCACCTTAGTGAGATTGTTTGTCTTGACGATAACACAGATGTTACTCTTGGTCATGCCGTACTTATCGGCAGCTTCGGTGGTGGTGTAATAGGCATTACTCGCCTTCAGGTCTGGACGGAAGATGTCGTCAAGATGTTTCTTTGAGTAATAGGTCTTGCCATATTCTCGCTTGGTGGGGATATGGCGGCGATATGCTTGGGTGCGCAGGGATTCTTTGGTCGTGGAATAGAGAGATTCTGCCTCATCCGTTGTGAGCCATTCTGTCAAGGCTTCAATCTCGGCAGAAATTCCGAGGAGCGCATCCATGTGCTTGCGGCTATAATAGTTCTTGCCTGCAATCTTGCAGATGGGTACTTGGTTATTCTTGGCAGAAGTATAGAGCCAAGAACGCTTCACTTTGTAGATTGCCATAACATCGTCTCCAGAGATGTATTCAAGTGGTTCAATGCACTGAATTGAATCCTCTTTTCTCGCTGGCTTACTTGAATCACGTCTTTTCTTCAACGACAGGGAAGAAGAAGTCATAGGCTTGTATGTTGGCAATACTCTATGATAAGGATTGCCAGCAAGCATCATCTCGATGTCTGCCTTACGGACGAATGCCATTCGGCTGCTGATTCGTGATGCAGGAAGTTTTCCCTCGTTTACCAACTTGTAAACATACTGACGGGAGCATCCCATGAGGATGGCAGCCTTGGAGAATGTAAGGTACTCCTGGCTGGCGATGTCTATAACTGGCTGGACAGCCTTCAAAAAGTCCTGTTGCTTCTTCTTGCGCTGAGCCTTTGCCGCCTCGGCACATTGTTCTGAGCAATACCTCTGCGAACCGCTGTTACAAGTGAACTCCTTGCCGCAGAAGGCGCATTTTCTTGTCTTTCTCATTTGACTCCTTTTTATGTGGTTCTACAATCAATTTCATGCAAACAGCCACGGAGTGAACTTTCGTCAATCATTGACAAACCTTGTCAACTCATTCCACGATGTCACGTTCTTCAAATGAGGTCACTTCCTTGCTCTTTTCCCTCTCGTTCATCAGTTAACCGTTGTCCACTCTTGTCAACCTTTGTCAACTCTGTCCACGAGATGGCAAAATAAAAGCCCTCAAAATTCTCCGCGGTAGAAATGCGTTGCAAAGGTAAGCGGATTTTTGAGAACCACCAAAAAGCAAGTTCGAAGTGTTAAAATCTAAAAGTAGTTGATACACAAAGGTTTGTCTCCATGTGTTTTTCATTGTTTGTAGTTGTTTAGAGGGCTCTAAATACTGAGTAACATTTGCAAGACAGTAACCCTGCGTACGCGTAAGATAAAGAAAGGTACGCAACTGAGCTTCTACCTTGACTACTATCCCGGCTACAGGGACGAGTCAACCATGAAGGTACAGCGACATGAGTCACTTGGCATCTACATCTTTGCCAAACCCAGGAACCAGCGCGAGCGTGACTACAACGAGCGCATGACTGAGAAAGCCGAGGCGCTGCGCTGCCGACGCTATGAGTCCATAGTGAATGAGAGGTACGATTTCTTTGACCGTGAAAAGATGAAGGGCGACTTCCTTGCCTACTTCAAGCAGAAAGCAGACAAGAAGAACTGCAAGTGGCAGCACGTCTATAAGCACTTTGCCAGATTCTGCAATGACAAGTGCCGTTTCGATGAAATCAACGTAGACCTGTGCAACAAGTTCCGTGAGTATCTTCTAAACGCTCCGCAAACCATCCACACAGAGCACAAACTGCACATCAATAGCGTAGCTGGCTATTGGTCAACATTCCGTGCCGTGCTTCATACCGCCTACAGGGAACACAAGATTATGGAGAACCCCAACGGCTTCTTGGAGCGTATTGACACGATCCCGACAGAAAAAGAGCACTTATCCAAGGACGAACTTATCAGATTGGCCAATACGCCATGCTCGTCTGAGGTCTTGAAAAAGGCTTTCCTCTTCTCTTGTCTGACTGGACTTCGCAAGAGCGACATCAAACAGCTGACTTGGGACAAGATTCAGCCCTACGGTGACGGTGGCATGTACGTCACGCTACGTATGCAGAAGACCAAAGAGCTGGTGAACAATCCCATCAGTGACGAGGCATTGGAACTGATTGGGTTCAACGACGATGATGGGAACCGCAAGCCTACCGATAAGGTGTTCATTGGCTTCAACGACAGCCTTACCCAGACACCGCTGAAGAACTGGCTAAAGGCAGCTGGTATCACCAAGCATATAACCTATCATTGCAGCCGTCACACACTCGGTTCGCTACAGGTCGAGGCTGGCACTAGTGTTTATACCGTCCAGCACATCCTTGGACACAAAAATGTTTCCACCACTCAGATTTATGCAGCGATGGCAGACGAAAGCAAGCGAGAGTCTATCAATCGCATCACGTTGAAGCCAAAGATAACTCCGCAGTTGAAAGTTGTCGGACAGGGCTAAACAGTTTTCTCGGTTCTATTTCTTCCAGAAATGAAACCAAAGATGCTATTTTAAGGTCACACACATGGAAAGATGAGAACCAACATAATTGGCTCTCATTTTTCGTTATACCTTTGTCATGCAATCAAACAACTGCGAAAAAGGAGGAAAATGTCGAGTATGAAAATCATACTCACTTCAAGTATGATTCACAAATAAATATAAATCATTGGCCTACAGACGAAAAGACCATACGCTATGTACAAAAATCTTCTTAACTTTGCAGCGCGTTTCCTGAAACAACGGACAATAACACATAAAGACAATGAAAATAGATTCTCCATCTTCAATCACTTCACGGGAGGCATCCATCCGACTCGAATGGATCTCCACAAGAATACTGCCGGGAGTTGCAGTTCTTCTTCTTTCAATTCCACTTTGCCAATGGGCAGACTCAAATCTTCCCAATGGCATTGTTCCTGCTTATATCATCTACATGATGATTGTAATAGTCCTATGGTCAATGTATATGGCAGTACAGTATGCTTTCGTGGGAATAGCGCAGACGTGGAAAAACAAGACTCATGCTTGCAATAATCAAACTGCAACAAATGAATCAACGGCACAGAAGCCTGTTTTTCTTTTGGAGGCAATACCTGTCTATAACGAGTCAGAGGGTATTGATACCGCTTGTGAAGCAGAAACCGCTGAAGAGATAAGCGAGACTGAGGTTATAGAAGAGGCATATATGGCAGAGACAGGAGAACTCGCAAAAGACAACCATATCAGCGTAACCTACCAGCAGGGTATTGATGACTTCTACCAAAGTCAGGCAGAAAGCCAGAAGAAGAAACTGGACACCATTCATGAATACCTTTTATACATCATGTCTCCATTTGTATATGAGGAAGACATGGACGAGTTCTGTACAGATCTGTTGAGATTCGCGATGGATCACAACTACCGCCCTGAAGTTGAGTGGAAGAGATACAAGACCAAGCTGAGCAGCTTCGATGTCCGCCATATGGTCTGGAGCATTGCAACAAGATTGGGACTTGGTAAAGGCAAGGTTTACAGCAACGATGATTGCGCCTGTTATATCGAGCGTCGTTTTGCTTCATTATGCGTAACAGCCAGTGGAGAGCCGTTATCACACAATACGCTCAGGAACCTGACTGTCACATCCAACAGCGACCAGATTCACTGCGATTACCCTGGGAAAGACGGACTGCTGTTTCATATTCCTTTGCAACTGGGTGGAGAGAAAGGCTGAAGTTAATATCTCTCACCAATCCTGCATCAAAACATAAACATCACATTACGGGCCACATCAGATACAAAACTCTGGTGTGGCTTTATTGTGTATATACCTTTTTAGTCATAAATCTTACCCAAAACACGGCCAAAATCTCAACTGTCATTCATTATACTTACGTATTCGATGTTATCAAAATTCACTTCAAAAACCTGTTTTAACCATGAAAAACAGCCAAAAACGAGGCTCTACTGCGTGATTGTTTCGTGATGAACCTGTTATTAAAAAGTGGCTTGCCCTCCGATTCATAACGGGGTTCCTTTGCAGCACGATTCCACTAAAGGGTCGTGTTGTAAAATGACAAATAATCAAATCACGTTCAATGACCTTCCGCAGGTCGTTGCCGAACTTCGGGATGAAGTATCGGGCATGAAGGCGTTACTGCTGAACCTTCAGAACAGACCAACTCAGCAGCGAGAGAACAGACACCGCCCTGTCACGCCAGAGCAGGTTGCCGAGTACACCAACATTCCCCTTGCGACCATCTATCAGAAACTCGCAAACAGGGAAATCCCTGGCTCCAAACCCGGCAAGCGATGGGTCATTTATCTTGACGAGATTGACAAATGGCTGGAAGCGAACCGCAAGAATCCCATCCCTTTGACGGATGAGGAGCAGAATGCTGCAATCCTTGCATCGCACAAGCGCAAGCCGAACAAGTCCAGCTGGCAAACTGACCCTATTGTTGAACCTTCAAAAAAAGTGAATGTAGCGAGCGCAACTACTTCACCTTCCCCCAAAGCGATTGCAGACCCAGCTATAGCATCATCCAACGCTGATTGCGTTAATGTTGTTGACATTCCAGATGATTCTGAGCAATCTAACGATGGCATCCATTCAACAGAATCCGACAATGCAACCAGTATTGACGGTATCAATGCTAGCGATGCCACCTCCTCCTTTGACCGATTGAAGGTCATCTACAAGAAGGTTGGCAACAACGAATCGCAAGCCTTTGGCGTATGGCAGCAGCTTAGCGAAAGTGAGCGAACGGCTGCATTCGCACATACCCAGCGATTGCAAGGTGACCTGAGTTTACGTTCCTATCTATATGTCTATCTGCGTGACAAGGAGTGGATGAAGGCAATGTAGCTATGAAGTAGAGGGCTTGCCCGATGCTTGCCACATAAAACAAGCATCGGGAAGCTCATTACCCGTTCCGATTTTCATCGGGCGGTGGACTGACCACATAAATCTGCAAGCAGAGGTCACAGTATCTGGCATTAAACTATTCTCACACATGGCAGGCCATGAATATCGGAGCCGATACCAGAGGGTAATATCAAGCGTGTAAAATCGGCTTGCCGATGCCACATTTTTCAAGTAGTGGGAAGCCTAATTCCCCACCCACCTGTAGATGCTTGGGAGGCTGACCAGATAAAATAGCAAGCAATTATAGTTTATATGACTTTGATAGTTCTTCGAAACACGATATTCAAAATGATAAATATCTGGCAACATCATGTCTGGACAGATATGCATAAGAGGCTTGCCTCTGTCCACTCAATATTAGGGAGGGGTAGCCTAATACCCCTGCCTACTATCGATGTCGGGGAAACTAGCCAGATAAAACAGCAAGCTTTTAGGGTTTCTATGACTTTTATGGTTCTTCGAACAACAATATTCAAAATGAAAGACAGCTGGCGACTTCACACAAAGAAGGATATGCATAAGAGGCTTGCCTCTGTCCACTCAAAAGTAGGGAGGGGCAGCCTAATACCCCAGCCATCTATCGATGTAAGGGGAGCTGACCAGATAAAGAAGCAAGCAATTAGGGTATGAATATGACATCAATAATGATAAAGTTCAGACCATCCACAGTGGATGGCAAGGAGGGAGGTCTCTATTTCCAGATTATCCACAACCGAGTAGTCCGTCAGTTGAATACAGATTACAAGGTCTTTGCAGAGGAATGGGATGCAGAGGCGGAAAGCGTTATCGTAAATGGTAATCGTTCTAACCTTCTGTTGGGTATTCAAGAACGTCTGGCATGGGACGTGGCTCGTCTGGAAAAGGTTGTCCGCTCGTTGGAAACGGAGCGTCGTCGCTTCACAGCTGACGACGTGATCACCATGTTCCATAAACTGACCAAGGAGTCCTCTCTCTTTACCTTTATGCATGGTGTCATAGCTCAACTGAAACAGTTGGGAAAAGTCCGAACATCGGAAACCTATACTGCTACACTCAATAGCTTTATGACATTCCGGGACGAGCAGGATGTTCCGCTTGACTGTCGGCTTTATGTCATGATGCTGCAATTTTTGCAGGAAGAACTCTTCATCTTTCATATTGTGCACAAAATTACTGAAAATTTCACGTTCTTGCAAATATTTATCAGAAATTAACGCAAGTTTGTAAAACATTTTTTCTACCTTTGCATTTGAAATTCCCACGCACAAAATGAAAACGCACCTTTGGTGCTTGTGGAGTGGAACAAAAATTAATGCCAAAATGCAGATATCAGTTCATAACAAGACATTAGACTTATCAACCCCACAGGTAATGGGAATACTAAATGTGACTCCAGATAGTGTCTATGCAGGAAGTCGCAAGCAGACAGAACAGGAAATAGCAGAACGTACCAATCAGATAATCCTTGAAGGAGGCAAAATCATTGATGTTGGTGCCTTCTCTACTGGCCCTGGTTCTGCTGATGTCAGCGAGGAAGAAGAACTTCTCCGTATGCGTAACGGACTCGCCATTGTCCGTCGAGAGCAGCCAGATGCCCTCGTGTCTATTGACACCTTCCGTCCATCAGTAGCCCGTATGGCAGTTGAGGAATTCGGAGCAGATATCATAAACGACATTTCAGAAGGACGTGGCTACTACAACAATACCTCCAACGAAAATGCGAAAGTGGATGTTGACGCGAATGAGAATGAGCCTTCGGACATTCTTCTTGAAGTTGCCAGATTGCAAGTACCTTATATATTAATGTCGCTTCAAGCGGATCTTGAGAATACAGTTTCTGTCTTCCTCAAGAAAATCAAGGTCCTCAACTCAATCGGAGTAAAGGATATCATTCTTGATCCCGGCTACGGTTTTGGAAAGGATATCATCGCCGGCAACTACTCATTACTCTCTGCCCAACAGCAGCTTAAGGACACATTCAATCTGCCACTTCTCGTTTGCATCTCAAGAAAGCGCATGGTTTGGCGATTACTTGATTCTTCTGCCGATGAAGCCCTCAACGGCACGACAGTTCTCAACACCCTCGCCCTCGAACGAGGTGCCGACATCCTCCGAGTGCATGATGTCCGTGCCGCCGTAGAAGCCGTAAAGATTTTCACGGAACTTCGAAACAATAGCTAAGAGAGTTATTTACTCTTTACAAAAACGATTTTAACATAAAACAAAATTTTATGGTTGAATATGGGACAACTATACTTGTTGTCACTTGAAGAGGGTATGAAAATATCTCCGCCATCTCTCCACCAACTTTGGTATTATTAGTGTTGCATACCAAGGTGTATTGTGTCAAATGAGGCAATAATCTTTGAGTATAACATTCGTTATCTCGATTGAGTAAATCGATGGCTAATTTCACTGCAATTGTCGTGACAAAGTTTATATCAACAGATATTCCTGGTTCAAATGACACTTTTTCGAGTTCTGCCTCAGTCGTATAAAATCTTCGATTTTGATTCACACGCGCAGACATATGACCTGCAACTTCCATAAAATCTTTATATGTAGGCATTCCTGTAGGTAAGCAATAAAATATCTCTCCAGCAAAAGCTCTTTCCCAACACCCAATAGACATAAATGGCATTCCTACCTGTTGAGCTATTCCATTTGCATACAAATCTCCCTCTCGATTATCTGCTCCTCCGACCACAATTGTGTTAGAATCACAAAAATTCATCAAATCATTTAATAAAGAGAATACGCACAAGTTAATAAAAATTGGCTTACTAACAAAGCACAGGAGGAGGGAGTGAAACCGCTCCCCAAGGGTATATATTATAAGGTGTTAGCAGAGGGCAAGGCTGACGAAAAGCACCCCACGCCCCGAAGCATCGTCACTGCACATTACACAGGACGTACCATCGACGGCAAGCAGTTTGACAGCAGCCGTGGCGGAGCCCCATTGGCCATCCGTCTCTGTGACCTCATTGAAGGTTGGATCATTGCCATGCAGCAAATGTGTGTGGGCGACAAATGGGAGGTCTATATCCCTGCCGAAATGGGTTATGGCAAGTTCTCACAGCCAGGCATCCCTGGGGGCTCCACACTCATCTTCGAGATAGAGCTGCTTGGCATTGCGTAAGTAAAAGAAACTAAAGTAGCAGCACGTCAGGGCGAAGAACTCACTCCCCTTGTTTGTGTGGATGATAACAAATATTACATCGAACTGAAATGTGAGCGCGGAACATGCGCCATAATTGCTTTTGAATAAATATGACAGTACAAGAATACAGAAATTACATAGCGGCAGGGAATCCTGTCGGGAACGGCAGCGAAGCCCACCTCTTCATGCACCAGATGGCACAAGAGGCTATTCGCATTACCATGGAGATTAACAATAAGTACCACACGCCAGAGGAACTTAGAGAGTTGTTCTCCGAACTTTGGGACATAGACGTACCAGAGACATTCGGTATGTTTCCACCTTTCAACACCGATTGTGGCAAAAATACCCATATCGGCGAGCGAGTATTCATCAATAGCGGTTGTAAGTTCCAGGATCAAGGAGGCATCTTCATTGGCAATGATTGCCTTATAGGACATAATGCAACACTCTGTACTATCAATCACAATCCGGATCCAGAGCATCGTGGCGACATGACATTCAAGCCTATTCGTATAGAAGATAAGGTTTGGCTTGGAGCAAATGTAACGATCTGTCCTGGTGTCACCATCGGTGAAGGAGCAGTTGTAGCAGCAGGAGCTGTTGTAACAAAAGATGTAGAACCGAGAACTGTTGTGGGTGGTGTACCGGCTAAGTTCATAAAGAAGGTTTAGAAAAATGAAAGATAAGATAATCTCATTCATCTGGCAACACTTTCTGCTTCTCACCTTTTTCTTAGCTTACATCCAAACTACAGAGGCGAAAGGTCAATCACCATGTCCTTCATATGGGGCAAGCATTATGAATGGGGATTTATATTGCGGTCATCAGGAGGATAGTGCTTTTGCCATGCATAGCGTCATGAAATTTCCACAGGCTTTATACGTAGCAGACTACTTGCACAAGAAAGGACTGACACTGAGCGACTCTGTTCTTGTACACAAGGATAGTCTGGACGCTGAGACATGGTCGCCTATGCTTTCAATATTTGAAGGTATGCGTTATTTCACATTTGCAGAGTTAACAGAATGGTCATTGAAACAGAGCGACAATAATGCGTGCGACCTTTTGTTTGCATCATGCGGACAGCCGGATGCAGTAGAGAAATATATCCATACGCTTGGATTCAAAGACATCCATGTGCAACTGACGGAGAAGGAGATGAAAAAAAATCCTCATAGAGCCACAGAAAATTCAGCCACTCCGAAAGAAATGGCAAGGCTCTTGGAGTGGTTCTATCTTCATAGGAATGACAACAAGAATCTCTCCTTTATCTGGAATACAATGGCAGATTGTAATACTGGTAAGCAACGCATAGCAGCAGTCTTGCCCAAAGGTGGCAAACTGATTCACAAGACAGGTTCAGGCTTTCCTTCTTCTGACGGAAGACAAGATAGAAACGATGTTGGAATCATTCTTTTGCCCGACGGTTCTCACTTGTCTATTGCCATCTTCTTGCAAAACTCAAAAGAGGAGAAAGAGGTAGCAGAGATTGCAGAACAATGTTTGATGCGCATCCAGGCGGATGGATTTCTACGTAACATGCCGTCTGACCTTCAGATGCCATAAAATTTATCAATAACAAATAATATATGATGACACTCAGATACATCTTCCATAGTGGATTCCTGGTTGAAACGGCCCGGTGCATCCTGGTCTTTGACTACTGGATGGATCCTGCCGATGTCATGAGTGGGTACATGAATACATGTAAACATGTGTACGTGTTTTCAAGCCACTTCCACGAGGACCACTTCACGAAAGAAATCCTCAAGTGGAAGAATAGAATCCCCAATATCACATACATCCTGTCAAAGGATATACTCAAACGAAGAAGAGCGCAGAAAGAGACCGCCGATGTATGGATGGCTAAAGGAACGGTATGGGAAGATGAGAACCTGAAAGTGATAGCCACAGGCAGCAATGACAGTGGCGTGAGCTGGATTGTTGAAACAGAAGATAAAACTATCTTTCATGCTGGTGACTTGTGCAACTGGTACGCACGCTTCCTTGTTGACGGCACGCCTGAAGGAGAGGTCTTCAGTGAAGAGTTCGGTCAACACATCAATCCTGTGGCAGAGGAAAAGCGGTTCCTTGGTGAACTGAAAGACATTCGAAAGATAACCGATTCCTTTGACCTTGTGATGTTCCCTGTGGACGGACGCATCGGCAATGGCTATACGCTCGGAGGGCGTCAATTTATAAATCGCTTCAAGGTTGGGATGTTCGTTCCAATGCACTTTGTCATGAGTGGGTTTGAGAGTGCGTGGCGCATGGAGCCTTTCTGCAAAGAAAAGAATGTCCCCTTTTGGTGCATCGGGCACGAAGGAGACAGCTTAACAATATAATAATAACACATCAAATCATCAAAACAATGGACGCAAAAGAAAAAGTATTAGCAACAATGAAAGAGGCAGGTCAGCCTCTCAACGCAGGTAAAATCGCAGAACTCAGCGGTCTCGACCGCAAAGAGGTGGATGCAGCCATGAAGCAGTTGAAGGCAGAGGGCGCAATCGTCTCTCCTGTTCGTTGCAAATGGGCCCCTGCAGAGTGATGGTACAGGACTCGACAACATATTATGTATGGATAGGCGGGTCATGTGACTACGGTCATAAGGAACGTGCTGGTGGTGCTGCCGTTGTGATAGAGCACAAAGGTAGCATCATCAGTCGTGATGTCATCAGTGATTTGCATACCACGGAGTTCCGTATGATGCTTACACTCATGGTAAAAGTAATGAACGAGCTGCCTGACGGTTCGGACATTGTTTTTCTAACCAACGCAGCCTACATCCAGAACTTTGACAAGACACCTACAGCGAAGTCTGCCAATCCAGACCTCATCAGCCAGTGTATCGAGGCGAAAACACGGCACAGTTCTGTTAGTGTCAAAATCGTACCATACCACAAAAGTCCATTGCTCATCGAAACACATGACATGGCAACAGAAGCTATGGCAAAGACAAGAAAAGAATACCACCATGACATCCAATGAGCAGGCATTGTTTGGCATGATGCAAGATTTAGGCTACAGTCATGGCCTTTGCATCACCGCCCTACAAATACTCTCGCAAGACAGACTTGCGGTAAGCGAAATGCTGGCATATCTTTACGAGGAACAGCCTTCCGAAGAAGCTTTCATCAAGGAAATCGCAAGGATATGCGAGACATATCATCTTAGCAATCAATAGTATTATGACCGAGGACAACCGTACATATATAGCCATCGACCTGAAATCGTTCTTCGCTTCCGTGGAATGCGTAGAGCGAGGTCTTGATCCGCTCACCACCAATCTTGTTGTGGCAGACGTGAGCAGGACAGAGAAGACCATCTGTCTGGCTGTTTCCCCTTCCCTCAAAGCCTACGGCATTGGAGGAAGGGCACGTCTGTTTGAGGTTGTGCAGCGGTTGCGTGTAGTTAACAATGAGCGAAGGTACAAGAGCCCTTTCCGTCGCCTGACGGGAAAGTCGTGGAAGGACGAGGAACTCAAAGTTCACGAAGATTGGGAAGTTGACTACATTGCTGCCCCTCCTCGCATGGCCAAATACATTGAATACAGCACACGTATCTATCAGATATACCTGAAATACGTCGCTCCAGAGGATATTCACGTTTATTCCATCGACGAGGTCTTTATGGACGTGACGGCTTACCTTGACACATACAGGATGACGGCACATGAACTTGCCATGACCATGATACGTGATGTCCTGAAGAATACCGGGATAACGGCTACTGCCGGCATCGGCACAAACCTTTACCTCTGCAAGATAGCCATGGACATCATGGCAAAGAAGGCTCCTGCTGACAAGGACGGTGTGCGCATTGCGGAACTCAATGAGATGAGTTACCGGGAACAGCTGTGGGACTATACCCCAATCACCAAGTTCTGGCGTGTGGGCAAAGGCATAGCAGAGAAACTTGCTCAATATGGCATGTACACCATGGGCGATGTGGCTCTCTGTTCCTTAGAGCGTGAGGGACTGCTCTACAAACTCTTTGGTGTGAATGCAGAACTACTTATCGACCATGCCTGGGGATGGGAACCTGTCACGATGGACTATGTGAAAGCCTATCGACCTGAGACCAATTCGCTGAGCAGCGGGCAGGTGCTTACAGAACCCTACACATTCCAGAAAGCAAGGGTCGTTGCCCAGGAGATGGCGGATGCCGTTGCTCTCGACCTTGTGAGCAAACGTCTCGTTACAGACCAACTGGTGCTGACAGTAGGCTATGACATCGAGTCTTTGACGAACCCTGACATTCGTGACAACTACCATGGCGATGTCACAACAGACCACTATGGCCGCCAAGTGCCGAAGCACGCTCATGGGACAGCCAACTTAGACAAGTTCACTTCATCTACCAGACAGATTATGAAGGCTGTGGCATCCCTCTACGACCGGATTGTCAACCCCAACCTGCTGATACGTCGCCTGACACTAACCACCAACCATGTCATCAGTGAAGAGAGTGCCAGAACAACGAGCTCCACTCCCATACAGTTAGACCTGTTCACCGACTATGAAGCATTGGAGGCACAACATAAAGCCGAGGAAGCAGCACAGGCTAAGGAGCGAAGGATGCAGGAGACATTATTGAGTATCAAGAGCAAGTTCGGCAAGAACTCCATACTCCGGGGACTAAACCTTGAAGAAGGGGCTACAGCCATAGAACGCAATAAACAGATAGGAGGACACAAAGCATGACGGATAAATACGCCCATATCATTGACTTGCCCCACCACGTATCAAAGGTCAGACCACAAATGACCATGTACCAGCGTGCAGCTCAGTTTGCCCCGTTTGCGGCTCTAACAGGGCATAGTGCAGCTATCAGTGAAACGGCAAGACTGACAGACAAGGTGATAGAACTCTCTGAGAGTGAGTGTAAAGTGCTCAACCAGAAAATCACATTACTTTTAGCGCACCTCGACGAACATCCGTATGTCTGCATTACATACTTTGTTCCTGACTTGCAGAAGGAAGGTGGCAAATATGAGACACATTCGGGTTCCATCAAGTCCTGGGATGAGTACGAACAAAGGATTACCTTCGACGACAACACGCAAGTCAAGGCAAATGAAATCATTGACATAAAAGGGGAATTGTTCGACAACAGAGCATTTTGAATGTCCATCACCGATTGAAGTGTAGCCACATAATGCACCTGTAGAAGCATCCAATAAGGCTGCCACTACAATTCTTAGTCATTACATGTAGAACTATGACTATCTATCCCGTCTGAAATCATTGCGCTCGTCCCCATGCCACCATGCTCCTAAGAAAGCGAACAGCACGCGGAAGACAACGACAATGACAACAATATCAAATATCTCATTCATAAGCGTTCTAATATAAGTTTGTAACAGAAATACCCATCTCTCTTGCCTTTCTTATGGTGTAATAAGTTCCTCCTCTTTCCCTACCATCATAATAGGCAATAATCTGTGCTGCATTGCATACCATAAACTCATCCCTGTCAAGGAAACACCTCGGATAATAATGTTCCGACAATACAATCACCTCGTCTGCTTTTTCTATAAGTTCATCGTAACACCTCCTGTCATGTGGTTTGAACCTGCCAGCCTGTCCTCTGAAAGGTATTGCGGCGGTGAGCACCATTCCTGGGTGAGAGAGCTTCAGAGACTGTACGGTCTGAGCTGCCATAAGGTCTATGCCTGTGGCAAATCCCGAAATGAAGTTTCGGATGCCATTGTCGTATGCTACGACAATGGCTCGTGACAGACGTTGCCTGATAATCTCTTTTCGTGAGAAGTCATAGTAACGATGTCCTGTGAAGGCTGCTGATTTAGCCCTGTCAAATGAGTTGTTGTTTCTTTTTTTCATTGCTGTACATATTTATATGATGTCTTGCCGAGGAATATGCCATCTGTAACATGCGCCCCGACCTGTTCTAATTGATTACTATAAGCACAAAAGGAAGAGCCGGTTGTCACCACATCGTCCCAAATGCAGACTATCTTATTCTTGAAGAAATCTGCATCCACCTCAATGTTCATACCCTCCTGTAATCTCTTCATGCGTAATTCTTTCTTTATTTTTGTTCCATGAACGGCAGTACGTTCCCCTCTTACTCTTACATGTGAAAAACCATCAATGGCACCCGATAGCCTGCATACAAGTTCGGAGAAATACTTGTTGCGAGCCTCGTTTCGTTCCTGGCTGCTTGCAGGAACACAAGAGAAGACTACCTTGCCTATCTTGCGTCCATACTTCTTCACCAACATCTTTGCAACACATTTGGCTACTTCTGCATGGTTGTGACCATCCTTGAAGTCATAGATGATTTGTCTGTCAAAAACAGCATCAAACCCAATGTTTTTTATTCTTGCAGGATAGTAACGTAAGAAACTGCTTAGGTTCTTGTCTTCTTGTCCTTTGATGTAAACCTTGACCATGTTCATTGTTCTTCTGATTTTTATTTCCCTCTCGTTAAATCCTTTCGGACTGTGATTGGGAAGATTTTCTGCATTCAGAAGTGCGGTCAAGGCAATCAGACAAGTCTGCCGTGAAGAATACTCTTTTTCGGTGAAAAAGGAAGATTGTCCACGAAGCACGACTTGCCATTTGCATTGAACAGTGGTAACTTCGCAGAAAATTCTCCCTAATCACCCGTCCGACAGGAAGTAAAGATCATCTTTACGTGAACCCTACATGATAGGACTTGCCAAGATAGTAAAAGAGGATGTACTGCTTTTCGCTCTTTGTTAGTCATTCGGGGTCGTATAAGTTTAGATACCACTCATTGATGTTCCACACCTCAATGTCATAATTCGTCTCATAGCCTTGGGTTTGGTAGGCAATTTCAAGTTCCTTACGGAGTATGCGCCTTGCTTCTGCTTTCAGCACACGTTTTGAGGTTTGTTCTATCTCGTCCTTGTCGAAGAACTCTTCCAACTCTATGCGATGGTTCTTCACAATGGCATTCACTGCCGCCCATTTGCTTGTGAAAACGCCTGCACACTTTCGATGGTTCATGCTATGCCATGCATCGGTTTCATAAACTACAAATATTTGTCTCATAATACTTTGTGATTATTAGGAATAGGCAGCGTTGTAGCCACCTATCCCTAAAGTGAATTACTATCCAATCTCTGAAATGATGAAGTCAATATGACCAGCAAAGATGTCATCTGCCTTAATCTCATGCTCATTGCCTCGGTCGTTCTTCTCATCACCAATGAAAGTGATGTCTCCGTCTTTATCCATTCTGACAGCAAGGATAACCACGTCACAAGGCTCATCATAGTCGTATGCGGCTACGATGGGACATTCTCCCTCAAAGTGCCACTCATAGCCATCATCCACCTTTTCACCATGAAGTCGAAGTGCGGTTGCAAGTTCTTCCTGCTCTCTGTTTTTCACTTCCTGCACACTGTCATAGATGGTAAAGTCTTTGAGCCTTGCGTGACGTGATGCATGCATAAACTCTCCGTTGGGTTGGCTGATGCTGTAATCATGGAATTGCACCGGCACAAAGTCAATGGGGGCTGCCATCCATGAAATGTTGTTAAGCGAATAATCATGCTCTGTCAAGAACTGCTCGATGTCCTCGTTTATCATGTGGTCGGGAACATTCAAAACTTCGATGCGCACATTTGCGCTGTCCATTACGATAATCTTCATAATCTTATGCGTTTATAGGGTTATATATTAGTCTTTGTCATAGAGCCGTGAGAGAAACGCCTGCAGTTCTGCGTCCTCAATCTCTGCAAGGGTGCAAGGCTTGAAATCCTTGTCCTGCTCAATCCTCAAAGTGCCAAGTCCGTACTCGCTTGCATCATAGGTGATACTTTCCATTTCGGTTACAGACTGGTAGCCGTACTCCGTCTCTTGCAGTCCAGTAACGATGCCATAGAGCGTAAAGTCATTGCCTTCCTGCTGTCCTTCCATGATGTACCAGCGGATATTGCCAAGGTAAAACACAGCAATGCAGAGAGCATCCTTATGCTTGCCATCCTGTGAATAAAGAGGATAGTCTGCCAATCTCTTCTGCAACTCAGATGTTATCAGGCGGTTAGTCTTTGTTGCACACTCCTGGGTTCTTGCAGTGCTCGAACCTTGTTCGGCTCTGCTGTCATTGTTCTTTTGCATGTTCAAATCTGTTTTCATATCTCTAAGATTTTTTCTCCCTTTCGTTAAGTCCTTTCGGACAGGATTGGGAAGATTTTTCTGCTTTCAGAAGTGCGTACAAGACAATCATGCAAGTCTGACGTGAAGAATACTCTTTTTTGTAGAAAAAGGAAGATTGTTCACAAGGCACGACTTGCAAACTTGTTGAAGGACGCTATAACTTCGCAGAAAAATATTCCCGAAATCCTACGGACGACATGGAGGAACATTATAACTCAGAAAAGAAACCATAGTATCGCCAGAAAGGAAATCGGTTAAAACTGTATCGGGTGGGCTAATTCCAAATCATCCTGCTGTAAGTGGTGACAAAAGTGAAGTGTCATCAATACAAAGAGCCCACTTCAGAAAGAATGGAGTGTTTAGTTCCATCCTTACGGAAGTGGGAATGGATTGAAGACTTTTCACGTCACCACCTTTTGAGGAGTGTCTTCTGTTCATAGTCGTTAGATCTTGAATGGAAGACTCTCACCAAAATTGCAACATGGTTTGGGATTGGTGTGGGGCGAAGCATTATAACAGCTGGGTGGGAATGTCCTTGCAGACATCAACAGCCAGTGCGACAATAATGAACTCTTCGTCTATCTCTGATGACGGAATGTTCATGTCTCACCTTTGATAGAGTGGTTTCCTGCCCATAGTCGATACACTCGACCATGGAGCAAGGAAGTCTCTCCATCAAACTGTTAGTGTTTGCGGACATCGGTGTGGGCGAAGGTTAAGCTAAAGAAAGAATTATACGTTATAGCAGGGAAAGAAGTATATTGAAACGAGGACAGCCATCTTTTTATAAGTTGTAAGAAGGGAGGGACAATGAAGAATGCAGCTGTGAGCAAGAGCATCTTCTCGACGAATGGACATGCAGTATAGGCAAACTGATTAAGTGGGTAACGCTTGCGT